>Ga0209317_1000338_pt1 | contig 58354 bp, 55 predicted proteins | sample RifGroB2_FD_183994 | JGI IMG/M metagenome (GOLD analysis project Ga0209317, IMG submission 183994) | Soil microbial communities from Rifle, Colorado, USA - Groundwater B2 (SPAdes) (version 2) | ecosystem: Environmental > Terrestrial > Soil > Unclassified | place: Rifle, Colorado | collected...
GGTCGCGGAGGCTGTCGAGAAGAACGGCAACCCTTCGGTGATCTGGCTGCATTTCCAGGAATGCACCGGCTGCACGGAGTCGCTTTTGCGCTCGACGCACCCGACCATCTCGTCGCTGATCCTGGACATGATCTCGCTGGACTACCACGAGACCCTGATGGTAGGGGCCGGAGCGCAGGCGGAAAAGTCGCTGCACGATTCGATGACAGCCAACAAAGGGAAATACATCCTGGTTGTCGAGGGGGCCATCCCGACCAAGCAAAACGGCATCTTCTGCAAGATCTCCGGCAAGACCGCGTTGGAGTCGCTGCAGCACGCGGCCGAAGGGGCGGCGGCCATCATCTGCATCGGAACCTGCGCCTCCTACGGCGGCATCCAGTCCGTCTCGCCCAACCCGACCGGCGCGGTAGGCGTCAGGGACATCATAAAGGACAAACCGATCATCAACATCCCCGGCTGCCCCCCCAGTCCCTACAACTTCCTCTCCACCGTGCTTTACTACCTCACTTTCAAGAAGGTTCCCGAGTTGGACGAGCTGGGACGTCCCAAGTTCGCCTACGGCAGGAAGATTCACGAGCATTGCGAAAGGCGCCCCCACTTCGACGCGGGGCGCTTCTCCAAGGCGTACGGCGATAAGACCCATGCCGAAGGGTACTGTCTGTACAAGCTCGGCTGCAAGGGACCGGCCACCAGCGCCAACTGCTCCGTGCAGCGCTTCAACGACGTAGGGGCCTGGCCGGTTTCCATCGGACACCCGTGCATTGGCTGCACCGAGCCCGACATCCTCTTCAAGATGGCCATTGCCGACAAGGTCCAGATCCACGAGCCGACCCCCTTCGACAGCTACGCGCCGGTCGATCTGAAAGAGAAAGGGAAGGGACCGGACCCGCTTACCACCGGTTTCGTCGGCCTGGCAGCAGGGGCGGCGCTTGGCGCCGGAGCCATGATGGCGAAGAAGCTTCCCGGCGACGGGTCGCAGGAGGGCGGCGATGAAAAGACAAAGTAGGCGCAATTTCCTGAAGCTGGCAGGTGCGACCAGTGCCGGCCTGCTCGCCTGCGGGGCCGGGAGCTCGCTTGCCAGCCAGGGGCCGCAGATCAACAACGAAGAGTTGGGGATGCTCTACGACGCCACCCAGTGCGTCGGTTGCAAGGCGTGCATGTCGGCCTGCAAGAGGGTGAACAGCGACTACGGCAGTCTCTCTTATGAGAAAGCCAGCTTCGATTCCGACGGCCTTTGGGACGCGCCCAGCGATCTCTCCGGAAGTACCCGCACCCTGATCAAGCTCTTTAAGGAAGACGATGCCCGCTGGAGCTACGTCAAGTATTCCTGCATGCATTGCCAGAAACCTTCCTGCGTTTCGGTCTGCCCGGTCTCGGCCATGACCAAGGAGCAGGTCTCCGGCATCGTTGACTACAACAAGAACACCTGCATCGGCTGCCGCTACTGCCAGGTTGCCTGCCCTTACAACATCCCGAAATTCCAGTGGGAAAAGGCGCTGCCCCAGATCGTCAAGTGCGATCTCTGCAAGAACACCAACCTGCGCCAGAAAGGGATCTCGGCCTGTGCCGAGGTCTGCCCCACCGGCGCCATCAAGTTTGGCAAGAGAGGGGAACTGCTTAGGGATGCTCAGGCAAGGCTCAAGAGCCATCCGGACAAGTACATCGCGCACATCTACGGGGAGCACGAGGGGGGCGGCACCAACCACCTCTACCTGGCCTCGATGCCGTTCAACAAGCTTGGTCTGCCGGAGATCAAGCCCGAGGCCCCGGCTGAGTTCTCCGAGAAGATCCAGCACACCATCTACAAAGGGTTCATCGCCCCCGTTGCCCTCTACAGCGCCCTCTGCTTTATCGCGGTCAAGAACATGAAAGGGCACAAGGGACATGAGGCGGACGCTGATCATGAGAAGGAGGAGAAGTAATGGCGCAAAGTGAAGAGTTTCAGAAGCTGGAAGGAAAGATTTTTACCAAATCCTTCTTCATCCTCCTGACCGTGGTGCTGATCGGCTTCTTCTTCGTAGGCGTGCGCTACGTGAAGGGGATCGGCGCCGTCTCCAACATGAGCGACGGCTACCCCTGGGGGATCTGGATCACCTACGACGTGGCGACCGGCACCGCCATCGCCTGCGGCGGCTACGCTGTAGCCATCCTGGTCTACATCCGGAACCGGATGCAGTATCACCCGCTGATCCGCTCGGCCATCCTCACCAGCATGTTCGGTTACGGTCTGGCGGGCTTCTCCGTCATGGTCGACCTGGGACGCCCCTGGAACGCCTACAACTTCTTCATCCCGAGCAAGTGGCAGGCCAACTCCGCCATGTTCGAGGTGGCGCTCTGCGTCATGGCGTATTCCACCGTGCTCATCATCGAGTTCATCCCGGCCATCCTGACCGCCATCGAAAAGAGCAAGTGGGAGCGGATGAACCTGGTGAGAAACTGGCTCCATCCGCGCATCGCGCCGGATCAGAAGACCATGAACGACAAGCTGGAAATGGTGCGCCTCGGTGCCGCCTGGCTCAAGCCGCGCCTGAACAAGGTGCTGATTTTCTTCATAGTGCTCGGCATCACCCTTCCCACCATGCACCAGTCGTCCTTGGGAAGCCTGCTCCTGATCGCCTCGACCAAGCTGCACCCGCTCTGGCATACGGGTTTTCTGCCGCTTTTGTTCCTGCTCAACTGCATCTTTATCGGCTACGCCATCGCCATCCTGGAATCGATCATCTCCTGCTACTCCTTTGGCAGGCGCTACGAGATCGAGGAACTCTCCGGGCTGGCAGGGCTGGTCCCATTTGTGACGGTGATCTGGCTCTGCGTGGTGATCGGCGATCTGGCTTACCGCGGCCAGGTGTCGGCAGCTCTCAACGGGGATTTCTACTCCAGCTACTTCATGGCGGAATTCCTGCTGGTAGCCGCAGGCTCACTGCTACTTTTCTTCAAAAAACTGCGCCGGTCGCCGCGCTGGCTCTTCATTAGCGCCTCGCTCATCGTCCTCGGCGGGTGCCTGTACCGTTTCAACGTCTACCTGATCGGCTTCAACCCGGGCAAGGGGTGGCGCTACTTCCCCTCCTTTGCAGAGGTGATGATAACCGTCGGCATCGTGGCCCTGGAGATACTGGGGTACAAGGTGTTCGTCGCGCTCTTCCCCGTGCTGCCGAACACTTCAGGGCACGGGCCACAGCAGCAGAAAAAAACTGTGGTGGTCGAGAACGCAAAAGGGATCGATCTGAACCAGACCGTGGCCCAGGCACAGCTGAAAGCTGCCATCAATAATCTTAATTAATCTTTGGAGGAATACATGTCTACAAGAATCACGCTGGACCCGATCACCCGTATCGAAGGACATTTGAGGATCGATGTGGAAGCAAACGGCGGCAAGGTCACCAACGCCTGGTCCTCGGCCCAGATGTGGCGCGGCATCGAGGTGATCCTGAAGGGGCGCGAGCCGCAGGACGCTTGGAGTTTCGTGCAGCGCTTTTGCGGGGTCTGCACCACGGTGCACGCCATCTCCTCGATCCGGGCAGTCGAGCACGCCCTCGACGTACATCCGCAACATCATGATCGCCCAGCACTCGGTGCAGGACCATATCGTCCACTTCTACCACCTCTCGGCGCTCGACTGGGTCGACATCGTCTCGGCACTTTCCGCCGATCCCAAGAAGACGGCCCAGATCGCGCAGAGCATCTCCGACTGGCCCGGCAACTCGGAGAAAGAGTTCAAGGCGGTCCAGGACAGGCTGAAAAGCTTCGTCGCTGGCGGCAAGCTCGGCATCTTCTCCTCCGGCTACTGGGGTCACCCGGCCATGAAGCTCTCTCCCGAGGTCAACCTGATGGCGGTTGCCCACTACCTGAAGGCGCTCGACTACCAGCGCAAGGCCTCGCAGGCTACGGCTATACTGGGCGGCAAGAACCCGCACATCCAGAACCTGGTGGTGGGAGGCGTCGCAACGGCGATCAACATGGAGAACATCGCCACGCTGAACATGGAGCGACTGATCTATCTGCGGACCCTAATGGAGGAGACCCGGGACTTCGTGCAGAAGGTGTACTACCCCGACCTGCTCGCCATTGCCGGAGCCTATAAGGAGTGGTTCAAGTACGGGGCCGGCGTAACCAATTACATGGCGGTGCCGGAATTCCCAGAGGATACCAGGAACACCCAGTTTGCCCTCACAGGCGGCATAATAACCGCCGGAGACGTCGCCGGCATGAGGCCGGTCAAGGATCACCGCGACGAATACCTGATCAAGAACATCAAGGAAAATGTGACGCACGCCTGGTACGAGGGGAACGACACGCTGCACCCGTGGGAAGGCGAGACCAAGCCGAATTACACCGACTTCAAGGAGAACGGCAAGTACTCCTGGTGCAAGGCACCGACGCTAGATGGAAGAGCTGTGCAGGTGGGTCCGCCGGCGCAGATCCTGGCCGCCTACGTTTCCGGCAATCCCAAGGTGAAAAAGCTTGTGGATGGTGCCGTGTCGACGCTGGGCATTTCGCTAAACGACATTCACTCCACCATGGGCCGCCTCTACTGCCGCGGGGCGCGGGCGCACCTGATGGCTGACATCTCCCTGGACAACCTGGACAAGCTGATCGCCAATATTGCCTCCGGCGACACGACCTACGCGAACCCGACCGAGATTCCCAGCGGCGAGTACCGCGGGGTTGGTTTCCACGAGGCGCCGCGCGGCACCCTGTCTCACTGGATCGTGATCAAGGACAAGAAGATCGAGAACTACCAGGCGGTGGTGCCGTCTACCTGGAATGCGGCGCCCAGAAACGAGAAGGGGGAACTGGGGCCTTACGAGGCAGCGCTGGTCGGAAACCCGATTGCAGATACCAGCAAGCCGCTTGAGGTGTTGAGGACCATCCACTCCTTCGACCCCTGCATCGCTTGCGCGGTCCACACCATCGATCCCGAAGGGAAAGAGATCACCAAGGTGAAGGTGCTTTAGCATCGGACACCAGCCCACCCCCCGCCTGACCTCACTGCTATAAAATTAAGGTTTGCCCGCTATCTGCTCCCTCTCCCTTTGTGGGAGGGGGTAGGGGGGAGGGTGAGGCTCATGCGGGCTTTTCACCCTCTCCCCATCCCTCTCACATCAAGGAGGGGCTTGTGCAGCGTACCAGGATCAGCGTTATCGATAACTTAACGGCAGTGCCGCATGCCCTCCCCTTGAAAGGGGAGGGCAGTAGTAAGAAAGCTGCAGGAAACATTCAAGTTTATTTGCCCCGCCTAATAGCGTATAGTGCAGCACGCTCATAATGGCCTCAAGTTTCAATGGAGAATACATGCAAATACTTATTTACGGCGCCGGCAACCTGATCCTCTCCGATGAGGGCTTCGGCGTCCATTTTGTCAGGCATATGGAGCGGGTCTATCAGGTCCCCGAGAACGTAGAGCTCTATGATGGCGGCACCTTGGGCATCATGGTCCACTTCAAGTTCGAGGAGGCCGACAAGGTTATTCTGATCGATGTGGTCCAGGCCGAAGGTAAGCCGGGGGATATCTTCCGCTATGAGCGCGAGGACATCATGCTGAAAAATATCCCCGTGAAGATGTCGCCGCACCAGATCGGTCTCCAGGAGATGCTCCTGATCTCCGAGATGCGCGACGCCCCGAAGCCAGATCTTACCTTTTACGGCATCATCGCTGGCTCGCTGGAGCCTGGCGATCAGCTGACTCCGATTCTAGAGGCAGGCTTGGAGAAGGTGGCATCTTTGGTCATCGAAGAATTGAAGACGGTTGGCGTGGAGATAAATCGTAAAGATGTGAAAGGGTAAAGAGCGAAGGGCGGGCGAATACATGATTCGCCCCTACAAGAACGTGGCTCATATCTACGTTGCCTTTCCACACGACGTCGGCCTGTAATTGCATGCCAACATGCGCACTCGTAGGGGCGAACCTTGTGTTCGCCCTAATCACATTAATCACCGTGATGAGCTATACTCATCTACGGTTTTCTCAGGTATAATAAGTCCCTTCCCAGAGTAACGCTAATGAACAAGGTTTGGAGGTTGTTTAAATATGTGCATCGATTGCGGTTGCCCCCCCTCAGATGATCAGCACCAAAACCATAACCACGACCATAAGCATGACCACAAGCACGACCATGACCATGACCATGACCACAAGCACGACCATCATCATGGAGAAGCCGGTCATCATCACCATGCTGACCAGCAAGTGAACGGTCAAAAGGACGGCCATGGTCACGGTCACCAGCACGGTCATGGTCATGGAAAACATCACCATCATGACTCGGAGCAAGTTCAGGAAGCCGGGAAACTCGCCAAGAAGGTGATGATCGAGACGGATATCCTTGCCAAAAACAACCGGATGGCTGACGGGAATCGTGCTCTGTTCCGCGAGAAGGGGCTCTTCGTGCTGAACCTGGTGAGCTCTCCCGGTTCCGGGAAGACTACCATTTTGGAGCGGACCTTAAGGGACATGGCCGGGACTTGCCGCCCTGCTGTTATTGAAGGCGATCAGCAGACAGATAACGATGCTGTGAGGATCGCTGCCACCGGTGTTCCCGTGAAGCAGGTCAATACAGGCGCCGGATGCCACCTTGATGCGCATATGGTGCTGCACGCCTCTGAAGCCTTCGACCTCGAGGACCTGGATCTGCTTCTGATCGAGAACGTTGGCAACCTGGTATGCCCCGCCTCCTTCGACCTTGGCGAGCATCATAAGGTGGTTGTCTTGAGCGTGACGGAGGGAGAGGACAAGCCTCTCAAGTATCCGCAGATGTTCCATGCTGCCGATATCATGCTGCTCAACAAGGTCGACCTCTTGCCTTACCTCGACTTTGACCTGGAGTCATGCAAGGAGATGGCCCGCCGGGTTTCGCCGGACATCACCATTTTTGAAGTGTCCAGTAAGACCGGCGAGGGGATGGACGCCTGGTACGCCTGGCTAAGCGAAGGGATCGGTAAAGCGAAGGCATGATGTCCTGACGCATGCGGGTACGGTAAATGAGCATTCAACGAGCCAGTGTGGAGATAGAGGGGATTGTACAGGGGGTGGGATTTCGCCCCTTCGTCTATAGACTCGCCCACCGCTTGGGGCTCTCCGGGTGGGTGCGCAACACGGGACGAGGCGTGCTGGTCCAGGTGGAAGGTGCTCGTGCCGAAGTAAATGCTTTTTGCTTTGCCATAAGCCATGAGGTACCGCCGCTTGCAGTCATCTCTAATGTGAATATCGACGCCATGCTCTGTAAAGGGGGGAGCGGTTTTTCTATCCTGGAAAGCGCTACCGGAACCAAGGGGGGCGAGGTTCCTCCGGATTGTGACGTCTGTGAGGAGTGCCTGACCGAGCTTCTCGACCCCAATGACAGGCGTTACCTCTACCCTTTCATTAACTGCACCAACTGTGGTCCACGCTACTCCATCATCACCGGCATTCCCTATGATCGCCCTGCAACCACCATGGCGCCGTTTGCCATGTGTGACCAGTGCCTCGCCGAATACCACGACCCTCTGAACCGCCGCTTCCACGCTCAGCCCAATGCCTGCCCAGTTTGTGGGCCGCGTCTGGCTCTCTTCGACAGCTCCGGTGCTTCCTTGCCGGGTGATCCGTTGGCGGAAGCGATCCAGGCACTGGCGCGGGGCATGATTGTCGCGGTGAAGGGGGTGGGCGGATACCACCTTGCCGTCGATGCCTTGAACGAGGCGGGAGTCGCCCGGCTTAGGTTGAGAAAAAAGCGGGACGAGAAACCGTTTGCACTTCTTGCTGCCGATCTTGAATCGGTGCGGCGCTTCGCCCACTGCTCGGACCTGGAGGCGCGGCTCCTTTCCGGGGGCGAGCGCCCCATTGTGCTTTTGAAGAAGTTGGCGGGTAACCCAATCAGCCCGCTGGTGGCGCCGAAGAATGGCTGGTTCGGCGTGATGCTCCCGGGTAACCCGCTGCAGCACCTGCTGCTCAAGGGCGGCTCTGGTCCGCTGGTGATGACGAGCGGTAATCTTTCCGATGAACCGATCGCTTATCGGGACGCCGAGGCTATGGCGAGACTATCCGGTATTGCCGACCTCTTTCTATGCCACAACCGGGAGATCCATACCCGCACCGACGATTCGGTCCTGAGGCTGTACCGGGGTGAGCCGCTGTTCCTGCGCCGGTCGCGGGGCTACGTGCCGCGTGCGGTGAGCCTGCCGGCTAGACCGCTGAGCCTGCCAGCTGGAGAGGTGAGCCTGCCGGCTGGACAGATGAGCGTGCTCGCGGTTGGCGCCGAGTTGAAGGGAGCCGTCTGCCTGACCCGCGGGACGCAGGGGTTCATGAGCCAGCATATCGGGGATCTTAAAAATAGTTCCACCCTAGACTCCATGCAAGAGACGGTCGAGCATCTGGGGCGCCTGCTGGAAATCGTGCCCGAGCTGGTCGCCCACGACCTTCATCCTGACTATCTCTCCACCCACTACGCGGAGAGTCTGCAGCTACCGCGTATCGCCGTGCAGCACCACCATGCTCACATGGCCTCCTGCATGGCGGAAAACGGTCTGGAGGGAGAGGTGATCGGCGTCATCTTTGATGGTACCGGTTACGGGCTCGACGGCGCCATCTGGGGTGGTGAATTCCTCCTGGGCGGCTATGCCGGGTTCAAGAGATGCGGCCACTTCGGCTATTTAAGGATGCCTGGCGGGGACGCGGCAGTGCGTGAACCGTACCGCATGGCTATTTCAGCGCTTTACCAGGTCTACGGCAAGGATCTCTTTGAACAGTCGCTGCCCTTTCTCTCAGAGGTTGGCGACCTCGATCAAGCTCTCTTTTTGAAGATGCTGGAGCGCGGCATCAATTCCCCCTTAACCTCCAGTTGCGGACGCCTCTTTGACGCGGTAGCAGCCCTGATCGGTGTCGGGAACAGCATAAGTTACGAGGGACAGGCTGCAATAGAGTTGGAGGCGTTGGCCGAGTGCGGCACTCCGTCAGCTCCGTACCCTTACCTGGTGCACGATGGGGATTGCCGCAGCGTCGACTTCGGGCCGATGTTTTCGGCCATCTGTGCCGATCTTGCCGGCGGCAGGGACGCCGCCGACATTGCGCGTGCCTTTCATCAGACCATTGCTCAGGTGGTTGTCGATCTATGCAAGAGGATACGGGGAGAAAGCGGAATCACGAGGGTGGTGCTATCCGGCGGTGTCTTTCAGAATCGGCTCTTGACCGAAGAAGTAGCAATTCTGCTTGTCGATGCAGGTTTTGAGGTCTACTGTCATCGCCTCGTGCCGCCCAACGACGGCGGCCTGGCACTAGGGCAGGCGGTGATTGCGGGGCACACCCTGTAAGAGCGGCATTCCTGCACGATTATCGCAGAAATCATCGCGGCAGGAATGCCGCTCCTACGAATGGAGCTGTTTCGGCCGTTCTCTTAATCTCAGTCTTAATCTTAATCTTAATCTTAATCTCAATCTTAATCTCAATCTTAATCTACGACTGAAGCGAAGCGAAAGGAGTAAGCATGTGCGTCGGGGTTCCCATGCAGGTGATAAGTATCGAAGGCGATCTGGCGATGACCGAGGTCGATGGAGTTAAGCGCGAGGCTAACCTCATGCTGCTGGACCAGGAGGTAACGGTCGGGGATTTCGTCATCATCCACGCCGGCTTCGCCATCTCGAAGCTGGACCAGGAGGACGCCCGGGAGACCTTGGCGCTGATGAGGGAAGTGTTCACGCCGGAGAATATGGGATGAACTACCTGGATCAGTTTCGCGATAAAGAGGTGGTCAAGGGACTGGCGCAACGCATCTCATCGCTCACCAAAGGTATCAGCAAGCCTCTGACCTTCATGGAAGTCTGCGGCACGCACACCATGGCGATTTACCAGTACGGTTTGCGCTCCCTGCTGCCGCCGGAGGTCCGGTTGATCTCCGGTCCCGGCTGTCCCGTCTGTGTCACTCCCAACGGCTACCTGGACCGTGCCATCGCCCTGTGCCGCTTGCCGGATCTCATCATTACGACTTTCGGGGACATGCTCCGTGTCCCGGGCTCCAGTTCGTCTCTAATGGAAGAGCGGGCCAAGGGTGCCGATATAAGAATCGTCTATTCCCCCTTGGACGCGGTGCAGATCGCGGTCAAGAATCCCGGGAAGAGGGTCGTTTTCCTCGGTGTCGGATTTGAGACTACCGCGCCTACCATTGCCGGCAGCATCTTGACTGCCAAGGCGCAGGGGCTCAGCAACTACTTCGTCCTCGCCTCCCACAAAACCATGCCGCAGCCGATGGCGATTCTGTCTGCCGATCCGGAACTCTCCGTGGATGGCTATATTTGCCCCGCTCATGTGAGTGCCATCATCGGGGCTGATGCCTATCGGTCGCTCTGTCAGGAGTACCGGGTCCCCTGTGTGGTGACCGGTTTTGAGCCGACCGACGTCATGCAGGGAGTGGAGATGCTTGTTCGCCAGGCGCTTTCCGGAGAAAGCAAGGTGGAGATCCAGTATTCCAGGGTGGTGCGATGGGAGGGGAACGCCAAGGCGCAGGCGATTCTAGCCGAGGTTTTCACCCCTTTTGACGCCGACTGGCGCGGCATCGGCACCCTTCCCGGCAGCGGGTTGAGGATCGCCGAGCCGTATCTGGCCTACGACGCTGAACTCGCCATTGAGGTTGCCGTGGAGGAGCTGAAGGAGCACCAGGGGTGTTTGTGCGGGGAGATTCTCAAGGGGAAGGTGGCGCCGTTTGACTGTCCGCTTTTCGGCAAGAGTTGCACGACGGAATCCCCTGTGGGGGCGTGCATGGTTTCCTCCGAGGGGACCTGCGCGGCCGCTTATAAGTATGCAAGGTGAGAGGGGAGAAGGTAGAAGGTGGATGGTGGATGGTGGATGGTGGATGGGTTGGACAAGACTCTGACCGATAGGTCGGATCTGACACATCGGGCGAATGTGAAGTGGAACCTAACAACGTAGAACGTAGAACGGTATAACGGTATAACGGCATAACGGCATAACGGCATAACGGCATAACGGCATAACGGCATAACGGCATAACGGCATAACGGCATAACGGCATAACGGCATAACGGCAGTTAACGCTTTTCAAGGAGCAACGTATTGGATAACGACCTCATACTCTTAGGGCATGGCAGCGGCGGCAAACTCTCGCATCAACTCCTGGACGAACTGATCATTCCGCAGCTCTCGGGGGTGCCGGTGGCGGGCCAAAACGACGCGGCCCTGCTCAACATCGGCGGCACCAGACTCGCCTTTACTACCGACTCCTATGTGGTGGATCCCATTTTCTTCCCCGGCGGAAACATCGGTGACCTTGCTGTTAATGGTACGGTGAACGACCTCGCCATGATGGGGGCACGGCCGCTTTGCCTGAGCGTCGCCTTCATCCTGGAGGAGGGCTTCAGCAAGAGCGATCTGTCCCGCATCCTCGCCTCGATGCGTACCGCGGCGGACAGCGCCGGTGTCGCCATCGTCACAGGCGACACTAAGGTCGTCCCTAAGGGGAAGGGGGATCGCATCTTCATTAACACCTCGGGGATCGGAGCCGTGGAACACGGCCTGAGGATCGATGGCGCCGCAGGGCAGGTCGGCGACAAGGTGATCGTGAACGGCAGCATCGGGGACCACGGCATTGCGGTACTCTCCGCCCGGGAAGGGCTGGAGATCGACAGCGGCATCACCAGTGATTCTGCGGCATTGAACGGACTTGTCGGGGAGCTTCTTACGCTTGGGGAGTCGCTGCATGTGCTGCGCGATCCGACCAGGGGAGGGGTGGCGACCACCCTTAAGGAAATTGCCATTCAGTCGGCGCTGACCATTATGCTGCACGAGGCAAGCCTTCCGATCAACCCGGGGGTCAAGGGGGTCTGCTCGATTCTGGGGCTGGATCCGCTTTATGTGGCAAACGAGGGGAAGCTGCTGGCTCTGGTGGCGCCGGAACGGGCGGAGGAGGCTCTGGCGATTATGCACCGGCACCCGCAAGGGAAAGGTGCGGCTGTCATCGGTGAGGTTACCGAAAACTCTGCTGGCCGTGTCCTTATGGAAACCTCGGTGGGTGGGGTAAGGGGGGTTGAGATGCTGGCCGGGGAGCAACTGCCGCGTATCTGCTAGTGCCCCCCGGTCAGCGATCCCCGGTTTCTGTTTACGTCTACTTGTCACAAAAGACCCTCTCAATCGAGCAGGGTCTTTTCAAACTGCAGCCCCATTCCCTTCTCGGTAATCCGGACTACCTTTGCCCTCAGGTCACAGAGCACCTGCGGGGTCAGGGTGTGGAAGATGGTGACCGCCACCGCATCGTTTATTGCCAGCATCTGCGGGGCCATTACGAACACCCCCTTCATACTGAGGTTCTCTACCTCACCCTCTATGGTTTCGCCATTCTGATGTATGTTCGCTTTCGCATGCAAGGCCAGTCTGGCAAAGTTTCTTTTCTCCTTGTACATCGACCCCTCCCTGTTGGCGTTTAGTGGTTTGCCTTAGTGAATTCTAATTTTGACCAGAGTTAGTCTAGTCTAATCGATTTGGATTGCAAGCGGACATTGACAACTTACCAATAAAAAAAGGTACCTGAAGCGATGTTGCGCCAACCCTGCGGTATGCTATGCTGTTTTTTTCTCATGTACGGCTTGATAGAGAGGTTTCATGATGACTCCAGACGAGGTAGTTCAAAGAGCATTGGCCGTCCTGGCACCCCCCTCGCACCATTTCTATCCAATCAGCATCGTCAAGGGGGAGGGGACCGCCGTCATCTCGAAGGATGGTAAGCGCTACCTCGACTTTTCCTCGGGACTGGCAGTGCTGAATCTCGGCCACAACCACCCGCGGGTGATCGAGGCGGTCAGGGAGCAACTGGGCAACTTCGTACACACCGGCGGGGTTTACTACAGCGAAACCACGGTGGCTGCGGCCGAGGAACTGGTATCCGTCACCCCCGCCGGACTCGACATGCTCTTCTTCGGCAACTCCGGCGCGGAGGCGGTGGAGGCGGCCCTCAAGCTCGCACGCTTCACCAGCAACCGGCAGGCCATCATCTCCTGCAGCGGTGCCTTTCACGGCAGGACCCTCGGCGCCCTCTCGGTAACCAGCAGCTCCTCCGCCTATCGCAGACGCTACCATCCCCTGCTTCCCTCGGTCTATCAGGTCAGCTATCCCGCCTGTTTCGACTGCCCGTCCGGGCTCACCCCGGACGCCTGCGGTACCAGATGTCTGGAGGAGATCAGCAGGCTTTTCGAGCACCAGGTTCACCCCGAAGAGGTTTGCGCCATTATCATGGAGCCATTCCTTGGGGAAGGGGGCTATTACCCGGCCCCGATGAACTACCTGCGGGGGCTGCGCAGCATCTGCGACGAGTACGGCATTCTGCTCATCTTCGACGAGGTGCAGTCCGGTATCGGGAGGACCGGGAAATGGTTCTGCTGCGACCATGCCGCAGTGGTGCCCGACATAATGACCGTGGCAAAGGCGTTGGCCTCCGGCTTTCCGCTCGGCGCGGTGGTCGCCTCCAGGGAGCTGATGCAGGGATGGGATCCCAGCGCCCATGGCACCACTTTCGGGGGCAATCCAGTCTCCTGCGCTGCGGCCCTGGCCACGCTGCAGGTGATCAAGGAAGACGGTCTGCTGGCAGCCGGTCAGCAGGCGGGCGCCCGGGCGCTCACCTATCTGCAGGGGCTCGCCATGCAAAATCCCGCCATCGGCGAAGTTAGGGGACTTGGTTGCATGATCGGCGTGGAGTTGGTGGACGAAGCAGGCGCCCCCAATAGCCGCCTCTGTGCGGATCTGATCCAGGAATGCCAGGACAAGGGGCTGATCGTAATCGGATGCGGCCTGAAGCGCAACGTGGTGCGCTTCATACCACCTTTGACAGTCAGCTCCGAAGAGATGGAGCAGGCGCTCGACATCTTCGCGAGGACCCTGGCAGAACTCTGCTCATGAGTTTAGTTGAGCCTGGTATCAATTAGGACGCTGCTGCTTAAACTGAAGAGGCAAAACGGGGATATCTCGTGGCGCATCTGTGCGGGGGGGGGCGGCGGGGTTAGCAAGTGAGCCCGAACTGGTCGGGCTCTTTTCTTTAGGGGGCAGGGAGGTGATTATCCTTGCTCTGCTGCATCATTTCCAGGGCTCGTTTGACCCGGGAGACCACGCGTATGGTCATCATCGGCTTGGCGATGAAATCATGGAAGCCCGATTTCAGCGCCCGGTGTTCTTCTTCCGGTGAGGTTTTCGAGGTAATCAGGATCATGGGGGTCCCGGCTGTGGTCGGGTTCGCTTTGACGGCCCGCATCAGCGCATAGCCATCCATCCTCGGCATGGTCGCGTCGCAAAGGATCAGGTCCGGATTCCTGGAAAAGGCGATGCGCAATCCTTCCACCCCATCGTTGGCAGAGAACACCCGGTAACCTTCCTTCTTGAGTGCCCCTTCCAACTCTTGAGTAACCTCCGTGGAGCCGTCCACCACCAGGATATTGACCTCATCCCGATTGCCGGCAGACCCGCTCTGTAGGTAATGCAGGTTGACCGCGTCCAGTATCTCCTCATCCTCGGGAATAAGCTGTAGCAGGGAGTTAGGGACGCTGAGCGAGGAGACCCCCTGCACCGTGGCGAAGCCGAATTGCTGAGCCTGCGCCTCGACCAATTCATCCTGGGTAACGACCCCCATCTCCTCCAGAACGTTTCCTAGCGGCTTGCCGCTTGACTGCTGTCTGGTCAGGGCACGCTCCAAGGTCTTTACCGTGATGATGCCGGATTGAACCAGTAATTCTCCCAAAGGCGTTTTCATGATTGAGTCGACCTTTTATGGTAATGAGATTTTCCTAACCAAACAGATAATACCGGCTTCCGGGGAAATATCAAAATAAAAAAAGGCCCGTTTACGGGCCTTTCTGTATCTTTTCTCTGTTTCAGGGGCGAGGCGTCAGCGGATGTGATCCTCGGGGTAGGCGCCGATGTTGTGGATGGAGAGGTCGGCCCCTGCGAATTCGTCCTCCGGGTCGAGCCTGATGCCGACCGTTTTGGCCAGGAGGCCGTAGATCAGGAAGCCGTTCACCAGGGCAAAGACGATCGCTGCAGCCGTTCCCATGAGCTGGGAGATCAGGGTGACGCCGCCCAGGCCGCCCAGCGCCTCCTGGCCGAAGATCCCGGCGGCGATGCCGCCCCAGGAGCCGATGATGCCGTGCAGCGGCCAGACGCCCAGAACGTCGTCGATCTTGAGCTTCTCCTGCTCCATGTGGAAGCCGTAGACGAAGATCAGGGAGGCGATGGCGCCGGTGACGAAGGCTGCCAGCGGGTGCATGATGTCGGAGCCGGCGCAGACTGCGATGAGGCCAGCCAGTGCGCCGTTATGTACGAAGCCCGGGTCGTTCTTGCTGGCAACCAGCGCCGCCAGCACGCCGCCGACCATGGCGAGCAGCGAGTTGACCGCGACCAGCCCGGAAATCTTCTCCAGATGCCCGGCACTCATCACGTTAAAGCCGAACCAGCCGATGGCGAGGATCCAGGAGCCCAGGGCGAGGAAGGGGATGTTGCTGACCGGGATCGGGTGCGACTTCCCTTTCACGTAGCGACCCATGCGCGGGCCGAGGATGAGCACGGCCGGAAGCGCCAGCCAGCCGCCGATGGAGTGCACCACCACCGAGCCGGCGTAGTCGTGAAACTCGGCCCCACCCACCTGCTTGAAGATATCCTGCAGCAAAGAGGCGTTTTTGCCCCAGATGAGCGATTCGAAGATCGGGTAGCTGACGCCGGCGAAGATGGCGCCCGCCGCGACCTGCGGCCAGAATTTGGCACGCTCGGCGATGCCGCCGGAGATGATGGCCGGGATGCAGGCAGCGAAGCAGAGCAGGAAGAAGAAGTGGGTGATGTCGTAGCCCTGGTTGTCGCCCAGGATATCCTTGACCGGCTTCAGGAAGCTGATGCCGTAGGCGATGGGGAAACCGATCAGGAAATAGACCACGGTGGATACCGACCAGTCGGTGAGGATCTTGACGAAGGCGTTCACCTGGTTTTTCTTGCGAACGGTGCCGACCTCGAGAAAGGCGAATCCGGCGTGCATGGCGAAGACCATGACGGCTCCGAGCATGAGAAAAAGCACATCGCTGCTGTTGGCAAGTGTTGTCGCCGTTGACGCTTCGTTCATTAAACTACCTCCGTTGGTAATTGGCCCCCCGTCGCTGGGAGGCATCCCGATCAAGCAAGCTCTCTGCCAAATCGCTATCTTGTCGGAATTGCAAGAGCACGATTGCAGCTCTCATGAAAATAGCCCCCGCTGCTGCTTATTTAATGGGCGCGCTTGCCTAATGAATGTGCAGGATTTATTGGTTGACCTGTCGGGCGCCACAGGGTAGATTTGTTCGCAAAACCGGCCGGGGGTACTTTTGTCTGGTAAGACCGCACTCATCGTCTGCGCCGAGCTGGGTAACTACTGCTACGGTGCGGAGCACCCCTTCAAGGTGCAGCGTTACCGGCTGGCCGGCGATCTGATGGCGGCTTACGGGCTGCTGGATCTGCCGGGCATGGAACTGCGTTCCCCGCGGGGGGTGACCGAGCAGCAGCTTTTGACTGCCCACTCCCCCGAATATCTGGACCGGTTGCGCGAGTTCAGCGGCGCCGGAGAGCCTCGGGCCGACTTTCGCTACGGACTTGGCGACCTGGAGAACCCGGTTTTTCCCGGTGTCTTCGACTGGGCCTGCCTCGGGGTCTCAGGGACTCTGGAGGCGGCAAGGCTGGTCAGCGAGGAGGGTTTCGCGGCCGCCTTCAATCCGCTGGGCGGCTGGCATCACGCCCAGCCAAGCCGTGCCTCCGGCTTCTCCTATTTAAATGATGCAGTGGTCGCCATCAGCGAGCTTGTGGCAAAGGGTAAGCGGGTGGTTTACCTGGACCTCGACGCCCACCATGGCGACGCGGTGCAAAACGCCTTCTACCATTCCGACCAGGTGCTCACCATTTCGCTGCATGAAAGCGGCGTCTACTTCTTCCCCGGCACCGGCTTTGAGCATGAAACCGGCACCGGGGCAGGGGAGGGATACTCGGTGAACCTGCCGCTTCTGGCCCACACCGACGACGCGCTCTTCATGAAGGCTTTTGACGAGGTCGCCTTTCCGCTTATTGCGGCCTTTGATCCCGATGTACTTTTCACCCAGCTTGGCGCCGACACTTTCAGGACCGACCCGCTGACCCGCCTAGAGGTGACCACCCACGCTTACTCCTATATCATGAGGAAGCTGCGCGCCCTGCAGATCCCCTGGGTCGCGGTGGGGGGCGGCGGCTACGATATGATGAACGTGGCCCGGGCCTGGACCATCGCCTGGGCGGTTATGAATGACCGGGAACTCTCCCCGAGGCTTCCCGCGCCTTTCACCAAGCTGATCGGGGAGCTCGGCTTCCCGCACAGCATGCTCCTGGACGCCATGCACTGGGCCCAGGAGGACGAGCGCAACCAGGCACTGGACGCGGTAGAAAAAAGCATCGCCTATCTGCGCGCACACATCTTCCCGTATCACATCGGTGACCATGGCAAAAATCTCCGGAAATGAGGTTTTGCGGGACAGTCGGGGCGTAGAGATCTATTCCCTCTACGACATCAACCGTCTGGAGGCTCGGGAAAAGCAGGCGATTTACCGCTCGCTTTTACCCGGACGCCTGCGCGGGCTGCTGGAGCCGGAGGGCGGAACGGTACAGGTCATCGCCCCGCCGGGGCTGCGCTTTTTGCGTATGGAGGCGCGCCTGGAGTCACAGGACCGGGACCCGATCTTTTTTCTCGAGCTCTGCGATACCCATCACGGCCAGATGGAGCTCTCCTTTTGCCAGATCGCCGACCCGGCTGCGCCGCGTTTCGACGTCGATCTCGACCTGGAGGGGCGCAATAACCTGTTCACCACACTGGGGCGCAACCTGGCGGAGGAGCAAAGGGCGATGTCGGCGGGGCTCTTCCCGAACCAGACCCGGCGCGGCATGAGGATGTTCGGCGAGTTTCTGCCGCTTTTGGAGCGTTTCACCGACAGCCTCGGCATGGAGCTGATCGTGGCCGAGCCGCTTACCTACGACAACGCGATCCGCTACGAGCGCTACGGCTTCGATTACGTGGTAGGGAAACGGCTCATGCTGGAGATCGACCAAGGCTTTACCCCGGGGGGGGCGCTGTTCCAGCGTCTGGACGGTTCCACTCCCTTCAGGCAGCCGGGGCAGGAGCGCAGCGTCCTGGGGCGGAGTTGGGCGATCCACGACGGGATACTGGACGAACCCTGGGACGGGGTTCGCATTTACAAAACGGTCGGCGTACACGCAGGCGTCGACACCTTTCCCACGCGGGAGCGTTAAGGAGGCATAGCCATAGCACACAACGATAAAGCGATAGCTAAAGACGAAACTACCCCCATTGCCGGGATCATCTACTACACCCCGCCCGAGGGGGCCGAGGTAACCGGATTGGACGGCAAGGTGGTGCTCACCCTCGGACCGGAACCTCTGCCGCTTCTGGAGCAGGATTTCCAGGCGCTCGAAGGGGAGCTGCCAGGCTACGACGCGGTCGGGCGCGGCATCTACCAGGCGCTGCGCAACGAGCCGGGCTGCCTGCACTGCAACCGCTACGCGGGGCTCCTGAAGGAAGGATATCCGCACTTCCTCTCCGAGCTGGCCGCCCAGATCCTGATGCTGGGCGAGAAGGACGTCGAGGTCCCTTATCTGGACCGGCGGGTGAAACTCCTGAGTATTTTCGCGCTCATGGAGCCGGAGGATCCCCATTTCCCGCTGGAGATCGGCGCCACACTGCTGGACAAGGGATGCCGCTTCTCGGCGCTGCATCTCTCTACCGTGACGCTTTACAAGGCGGAGAGCTACCTCGACCGGGCGCTGCAGTTGGCTCCCGACGACCCCAAGGCGATTTCCACCCTTGCCGAGGTCAGTTTCCTGCTGGGGAAGTACCAGAAAGCCGCCTCCCTCTGGCGCCGGTTACTGCCGGTGGTCTCCGAAACTGTTGCCGCTGAGCTTCAGGGACGGCTGGAGCGCATCGAGAAGGGGGAACTGCCGCGGGTTCCTGCGGTGGATTACCTGGAGGCGATAGCCTGCGCACTCACCTTGAAGGAAGAGGGAGCCTACCCGGAAGCAGTCGCGATACTTACCGATATCACGGCGGATGCCTATTTCGCCCTTGATTTCCCGATGCCGGAAATTCCGTACCTGCTCGCCCTTTGCTGCATCGACATGGGGGGAGCGGGGGACGCGCGTACCTTTCTGCGCCAGGCGCTCAGGATGAACCCGGACTTTACCGAGGCGAAGGCCGCCCTGGAAAAACTAGAACAATAGGAGGGGATATGGCCGCATTTAGTACGGCAGATTGGATCTTTATCGCGGGGGTGATGGCGATCATCGTCTTTTGCGTAGCCGTAAGCGGCTCGATGAAGCGGTAAACACCCAGACTTGGGATCACTGGTTAGGGTCCTGCGCTCCGTGGCAACTTCCCTCATCCGCCCCTCGGGGCACCTTCTCCCGGAGGGAGAAGGGATAAATTATCCCCTCGCCCTCCGGGCCTACGTGCTGAAGCGCTACGTCCCGCAAGCGGGAGAGGGTGGCCGAAGGCCGGGTGAGGGGCTTTTGCGCTGCAGCAACCGGCACTGCAATTAACCGGAGATTGCCGCGCTCAACCGGCATGCGCGCAGCCTGGCGTGTGATAAACTCCCTGCTTTCATCACATCACAGTTCGCGGAGGTCTTATGGGAAACCCGGATATCAAGGAAATGCTCACCAAGTATAAGAACATCGCCGTGGTAGGGCTGTCGCCCGACCCGTCCAAGCCAAGTCACGGCGTGGCGGCATACCTGAAGCGGGTCGGTTACCGGATCATCCCGGTGAATCCTTCCTGCCAGCAGGATATCCTGGGCGAGCGCTGCTACCCGACCCTGGCCGAGATACCGGACCAGGTGGATATCGTCGACGTGTTCCGCCGCTCCGAGTACCTCCCGGAAATCGTGGATCAGGCCATTGCCAAGGGAGCCAAGGTGGTCTGGATGCAGGAAGGTGTCATCAATGAGGCTGCCGCGGCCAAGGCGGAAGCTGCGGGGCTCGACGTGGTGATGGATCGTTGTCTGCTGAAGGAGCACGGCAAAATGGTATCGCGTTGAAAAATGGGGTCACCTTGAAACCTCCCATAGCAGCGCTTTCCGGCGCCCTATTTCCGGGAGTTGGGAACTGAATGCCTGAGCAAACAGCAAACCGCCCTTTCGCGCTGGTTTTAATCGCCGCAATCTATCTCTTCTCACTGCTACTCGCCGCCTCCAACTATGGTTTACCCTTTCCGTTTCTGGGGAGGCTCTACCTGGGAGGAGCCGGCGAGTGGCTCGTCTTAGCCGATAGCATCAGCTGCCTCTATTTGGTGCTCGGCATCTGGCAGCGCCAGAGTCTGACCCTCTGGCTCCTCATTGGCTACAACACTCTCGATATCTGCAACGCCTTTACCAATCTGGCACTCCTCCCTATGGCTGCCTATGCACAACTTGCCGGGGGGGCAATTCCCGAAACAGAGTTGCGAGTAAATACTATTGCGGCTTCCGTTTTGCTCATGTTGCTGAACTGCTATCTCTTCAGAAGCAGGCGTCACTTCAACAACAAATCCCCCTATCTCTTCTAAAGGCAACGGGCGTCACTTCATAACAACTTGCCCTTGTATCTTCTAGAGGCAACAGGCGCCACTTCTGTAATAACTCGCCCTTTCTCTTCCAAAGGCAACAGGCGTCACCTCATTACAACTCGCCCTATCTCTTCTAGACGCATCCTTGCCATCCAGCTCCTGTCATAAGCGCCGCTGTCATCCTGCCAGCTGCACAATTAAGCCAACCCTTCCTCTATTGATCATTGTTAAGAATCATAAACATTCTCCTCTTGCAAGGTAGCTCACTTGTCTGTTACTATGGCGCCGTTTCTTCAATGCTAAGGTGCCAGGTCCACTTCATAAAGGGGGCAGCGAAGCTGAAACACCGGCCACTTGCACAGCAAACTACGCCGCTTTTAAGGAAACCTAAGTGTTTGAAAAGCTAAAACATGGTCTGGCCGGCTCCTTTTTTCACGCTGATAACGGCAATCTCCCGGTGGATCTCCATGACACGAGGGGGGTCGGGATCCGGGTAGAGGGTCTCAACAAGTACTTTGGCGCCAACCACGTGCTAAAGGAGATCAACCTGGAGATCTTTGCCGGGGAAACCTTCTGCATCATAGGCCCCTCGGGAACCGGCAAGAGCGTACTTTTAAAGCACATCGTGAAGCTGGAGACGCCGGACAGCGGCGAGATTTACGTCGACGACATCCCCATCTTCGCCGAAAATCGCACGGCCTCGCCCCGCGACTACCGCTACAGCATGGTGTTTCAGTCCTCGGCACTCTTCAATTCGCTCACGGTCGGGGAGAACGTTGGTCTCTGGCTCAGGGAAAAGAGGGTCTGCAAGGAAGTCCGCATCAGGGAGATCATCAGGGAAAAGCTCGAGATGGTGGGGCTTACCGGCAAGGAGCAGCTGCGCACCTCGGAGCTCTCCGGAGGGATGAAGAAGCGGGTGGCGATCGCCCGCTCGCTTGCCATGAACCCGGACCTGATCCTTTATGACGAGCCTACCGCCGAGCTCGATCCGGTGACCACGGACGAGTTGGCCAACACCATCCTAAAGCTCAAGGAAACCACCAAGAACACCACGGTTATCGTCACCCACGACCTCAATTTCGCGCTCTACATCTCTGACCGCATCGCCATGATGCACGGCGGCAGCATTGTGGAGATCGGCACGCCGCGCGAGATCAAGAAAAGCGAGAATCCGATCGTGCGCGGGTTTATCTACACCACGACCAAGGGAATAAGGGGAGAGTAGATGGCATTGACACGCCTGCTGCGCCGCATCGACATCCGGATCCTCCTGGCGATCCTCCCGTTTATCTGTCTGTCCTGCGCCGAACTGAAGCAGAGCAAACCGCTTTTGCCGATACGCGAGTACGAGAGGATGATCGTGGGACGCCTGGATGCCGAATACGTCGGCACCAACAACTGCGTCTCCAAATGCCACAGCCACGACAAGATCACCGACGATTTCAGCCACAGCGTGCACGGCGAGCAGATCAAGCCGGAAACCGGCCTCCCCCTGGTGAACTGCGAGTCCTGCCACGGCCCCGGAAGCCTGGCCATAGCACATCTGGACGACAACCGGGAGCTCAACACGCAGCTCAAGAAGAAATGCGACACCACCAAGTTACTCGACCTGATGAACCTTCCCGCTCCGGCTCAGTCCCTCATCTGTCTCAAATGCCATTCCGCCGCATCGATTCCCACCCTGGCTCATTGGAATGCCGGCAGCCACGCGGTGAACGACGTGAGCTGCTTCGATTGCCATAAGCTGCACAGGGGACCTCAGCAGAAGGTGAGCCACGAGGAGATGTCGGAGATGTGCTACGGCTGCCATCCCCAGGTCAAGGCGGAGAACGCGCTATTTTCCCACCATCCGCTCCGGGAGAAGAAGATGGTCTGTGTCGATTGCCACCAGGTGCACGGCTCCGTCCAGGACAAGCTCCTCAAGGGGGACTCTCCCAAGGAGACCTGTACCGTCTGCCATATGGAGAAACAGGGGCCTTTTGCCTTCGAGCACGGCGATCTGACCGAGAATTGCATGAACTGCCACACCCCGCACGGTTCGGTGAATAATCACCTTTTGAACGCGTCGATGCCGTTTCTCTGCCTGCAGTGCCATACCGGGCACCTGGCGGAGAACACCCCGGGGGTGAAGCAGCTTTTCACCAACCGTTGCACGGACTGCCATTCACAGATCCACGGCACCGATACCCCCTCCCAGGCAGTAACGGGCCGGGGCACGTTGCGCCAGTGACCTAAAGGAGCCGGAAGGTGAAGAGATCGCTGAGCCTTACCTCAACCATAGTTTCACCGCTCATCATTTTGCTCTTGTCGGCGGGGGGCGCCTTTGCGGCAGAGGAAACAAACCTGGAGACGGCCCCGGAGCCGGAACTGGTGGTTACGGCCGCCGACCTTGCCGTGGTCCCGGACGGCGAGCGACAGGTGCATCTCCTGGAGCAAAAGGGACTTTCGCTCGGCTATAACGTCCTGACAGACGACGGTTACGGCGGGCGCGCGCTGGAGTACGGCCTGCTGCGCTCCAGCAGAAGCGGCGGGCTCTTTTACCGCAACATGCAAAAGGACAGTAATCTCGAGTTGGACGGCTATTTCCTTAACGAACACGACTATAACGGCGACCTGCTGGTGGACTACCGGGGTGACTACCGGCTGCACCTAAGGACCGAGTCGCTGTTTCACAATCTCGACCGCGAGATTCTCTTCAGTCCCAATTTCCAATTCGGTAGAACCGACGCGCCGACCTTGGCCGATTACCTCGCCGTCCAGGACCAGCCAGCCGATTACGGCGTCAGTGTGACCCAGGACCGGGCCGAATTCCGTTATCGGCTGCACAACTACCCCCTGCACCTGAATCTCGGCTACTGGAGGCTGGTCAGGGAAGGGACCATTCAGCAGCGCTTCGCCGACACCTCCTTCGAGGGGACCCCCAACACGATCTACGCTAAAGCGCGCGGTATTCACCACCAGACCCACCAGGGGCGACTCGGCTTCGATGTCCATCTGGGCCCGGTCGATGTCATCTACGACTTCAAGATTCGGGTCTTCGACGACAGGAATGCTACGCCGGTGGCCAGTTACGTGGCCCGAAACGACCTGGCGGGGAATCCGGAGCGGGTAGGAGGGTTGCACCAGCATAACGATACCCCCGACAGCCGTTTCATCTCCCATACCGTGAAGCTGCACAGTTCCATGACCGGCGGGATCGTCGGCAGCGCCTCCTACAGTATCGAGGAGCGCGAAAATTATTCGCGGCTCACCGATACCACCGGCGTCAAGCACAGCAAGGTATATCTGCAAAATGCGGCCGGGGATCTGGTCTACACTCCGGCCAAAGAGTATTCGGCCGCCCTCAAGTACCGGCGCCAGGAGCTGGATCACGGCAACCGCGGTCTCGTTGTCAGCAACAACTTCGTGGATCCGGTGCAGCTTGTGAAAGCGCCGATCGACAGCACCAAGGATCTGGTCATCGCGACGCTATCTTATCGGCCGCGCCGCGATCTCTCCTTGACCGGCGAGTACCGCGGCGAGTTCCTGCAGAGAAATAACGTCTCAGAACTTCCCTCCCCGACCTCCTGGGCCCTCCCCGAGAACTCCGCTACCCATAGCGGTGCCTTGGCGCTTTACTATCGCCCGGTGAAAGGGGCACGCCTGACCGCCAACTACAACTATGCCACCACGGACCACCCTTCATACGGGGCCTCATTCCAGCAAAGGCAAGAGGGGAAGCTCCTGGCAAGCTATACGCGCAACAGCTTTTGGGGCGCAACGGCAAATGCCGTGATCAGACGTGAGCAAAATAACAAGGTCGAGCATTTCCTGATCAATTTCCCGCTGGATCCCCTGGTATATCTCCCCTACCCGCTAACCTCCCGGGAGAGGCGTACTGAAAATGCCAATCTGGGGGTGTGGTGTACTCCCATTGCCAGATTGACCTTAGGTGCCAATTACGCCTATCTGCAAAGCCGCGTTGACCAGGCGGTGCTCTTTACCGCGGTGGCGGCCGGCAGCGAGGCCAGCTCCGAGTTTACCAGCCGGTCCCATGTCTTCGGCGTGAACGCCTCCTACTCGCCATACGACAAGCTCGACCTCTCACTTATGCTGCAGCAGGTGCGATCCCACTCGGCATTTGAGCCCGAAATTACCGCATTATCTGCAACCAGCGACACTACCGGTATCAGTGAAATCACCAGACAGAAGACGGTGATCACAGCCTTGTCGGGCCGGACCGAATACCGCTTCACCCGGGAGCTTTCCGGCATGTTGGATTACACCCTGCGGGATTACAACGAGAAGAATCCGGCCTTTGATGCCGGTAATGGCACCGTGCACGTCGTTGTCGCCAGTGTGGCGGCAAAGTGGTGACTAAGAGGTAGATCCTGAGACTGATCCGTACTATACTGCTTCTGCTAATGATAAGCGCAATCGCTCCTGTGCCGGAGTGTCGTGCTGCCGGGAAACTGGTTGCCGCATTGCTGACTTGCGACCTGCCCAGGTACCGGGACGCGCACAAGTCATTCATGAAGGCGCTCGTGCTGAAGGGGTACGACCAGAGCAATATCGAGGTGATCACTCAGGTCCCGAACCCGGATGCCATTTCCTGGGCCAACAGCATACGAAAGTTCAACGCTATCGGTGCCGACGTCATCGTAACCTATGGAGCCCCGGCGACCCTGGCGGCGCTGCGTGAGGCAGACGACATACCTGTGATTTTTGCCGACGTGTATGGACCGGTTGAGACCGGCATAGCGAAGAACATGCATGCGAGCGGGCGCAACACGGCGGGGATGAGCTCCAAGGTACCGCTGGTCACCCTGATCAGGACGGCGATGGAGCTTAAGCCGATCCGGGCCCTCGGTGTGATCTACAACCCGCGCGAGGAGGGATCGCTGGTGCAGCTCAAGGAGGCACGCAGGATCGCGGCGCAGTCCGGGCTTTCGCTTACCGAGGTGAGCCTGACCGGTGCCGGCGGAACCGACGCGGCGCTTGCCAGCCTTTTCGCAGCAAAGGTCGATTGCATCTACATCTCCGAATGCACCGCCGGCAGCCGCGGCTTTGAGAAGATCGTGCATCGGGCCACTGAGCTTAAGATCCCAGTGATATCGCAGATGCCCGGGGCAGCCCAAAAAGGTGCCGTCCTCTCATTGGAGGCGGACCCGATAGAGCAGGGGCAGATTGCCGCAGATTATGCTGCACGTATTTTAGCCGGCAAGCGCGCCTCGCAGCTGCCAGTGGTCACCCCGAAGCGGGTCGATCTGATCGTGAACCTGAAGATGGCAAAGACGCTCGAACTCAACGTACCGTTCCCGGTGCTCACCGCGGCGACCCGGGTACTCAAGTGATACGGTAGAGGTGTTATGAGAAAGATTCTGATCGTAGACGATGACGCACCATTTTTAGAAGCGCTTAAGGAGAAGATCCAGGCGCTCTATCCGCTGCTGGACGTAGAAACCTGCACCGATCCGTTCCAGGCGCTCGTCGTGTTGAAGCGGGAGACGGTGGATCTTCTGCTGGTAGATCTGGAGATGCCGTTACTTGACGGCACCAAGATCGTCAACTTCGCGGTATCGCTCGGGTTGGACAAGAACCGGATCGTTATCCTCTCGGGGCGGGATTCGGATTACCTGCACGAGCAGTTTCCCATGGGGACCTGTCTTGCCGTGCTGAACAAGTACGAGGCGAAACAGAAGGCGGTGCTGGATATGATCTTCAGCTCGATGCAGAGGAAGGCCGCGGCTAATTAGGGGCGGTGATTCACAGGGGTAATAGATGGGAAAGAAGATGCGGTTGACTTGCTATGGGCAAAAACATAGCAGGCCGGAATGGGAAAAGGCGCTGTCGGGGGTTTCCTTCGACTTGTTTTTTGCGGAACTGGCTCAGGAACTGGATCGCTTCGGCATCGCACTGGAGCGCGCGGAAGAGCCGGGCCGGGTGATTGAGGTGAAGAGCTATGCGGATCTCTTGAACGCGGTGCGGATCGGATCTCCGTCCGACGGCATCAGCAACGTCTGTGTAGGACATGTGATCGGGAAAAGCCCGCATCTCGACCCGCTGGAGGACATTCGACGTGCGGTGAACCGGATCGCCTTCGCGCCGGAAACGGTGCCGCCGGACGATGAGAACCGCAAAGTCTGCCACAACTGCGGTTGCGGCTGCTAAAGCCGGGAGCCTGCCCCGTATATATATTTATATGGCGTAAATCTGGGCGCTGGCCTCTGTTCCCTCTAGGGTGACTATGGCATAGCTCCCGCGGACTCCTTCCTTGAGCGCCCCCGGGTTTACCAGCAGCATCCCCTCAGCCGAGGCGACGGCCGGTTGATGGGTGTGGCCATACAGGACCACGGTCGCGCCCACCTCGATCCCCTTTCCGATCAGCTGCTTAAGCCCGGATTTGACCTGATGCCTGTTGCCATGGGTCAGGAAGACGCGGCACTCACCGAACTCCAGGGTCAGCTCGTGGGGAAGGTCGGCGTGGAAGTCGCAGTTTCCAGCCACCCGGTGCACCGGGACCTCCAGCACCTTTTCCATCAGGCCGGCATCCTCAGCTCCGTCTCCCAGATGAATTATATGATCCACCTCGCCGGCCAGTTGGTGCGCCTTGAATGCATGCGGGTAGTTACCGTGGCTGTCAGAAATTACCAGTAGCTTCATGTTTCCTCTAATGTGCGTTCGTAGTGCGGGCACTGTCTCGACCGGAGCCGGTTGCCGTTGTCGCAGGTTTTTGTTTTTGCACCGGCTTTTTATAGTGTAAAGTAGACTGTCTTTGCCTGCAGGGTTCCAGGGTACCGGCAGCGCCCTGCGTTCGGTTTCGGTAATTTATGACATTGCTAGCTGCAATGACAAGTAAATTCGCCGCCTGTTGTGAATACACATTAGAAACATCGGACTGATCCGTCCGAACCGACCGATCGGTCTGATCAGTGGCGAAAAAGGGTAGGTACCGGCACCAAATATCGGAGGGCGCATGAAACGGTGGATACTCTGGAGCCTGGCCATGGTAGGCGGCATGCTGGTACTTTTCCTGGTTTGCGTCGGCATAGCCACGGCGTTGTTAGGTGACAGCGACAGGCTGGTAGGCAGCGAAGGGGTCGGCCTGGTCGAGGTGAAGGGGGTCATCGTCGACGGCCAGGAGACGGTCCGGCAACTGCGCGACCTGAAGAAGGACAAGCGGGTTAAGGCGGTCGTTCTCAGGGTGGAATCACCCGGTGGCGTGGTCGGTCCCTCTCAGGAGATCTCCGCGGAGGTGAAGGGGCTTGCCAAGGTGAAGAAGGTGGTGGTCTCCATGGGAAGCGTGGCAGCCTCCGGCGGCTACTATATCGCGGCGCCCGCAACTGTGATTTACGCCAACCCGGGAACCATCACGGGAAGCATCGGGGTACTGATGAAGTTCTCCAATATTGAGGGGCTGATGGGCAAGGTCGGCATGAAGGCGTTTACCCTGAAGACCGGGAAGTTTAAGGACGCCGGTTCGCCGGTTCGGGAAATGTCCAATGAAGAGCGCAACATGCTGCAGGGCGTGATCGACAGCACCCATGCCCAGTTTGTCCGTGCCGTGGCCGAGGGGCGGAAACTTCCGGTCGAGCAGGTGCGGCGCATTGCCGACGGCAGGATCTTTTCCGGAGAGCAGGCCCTGTCGCTTAAGCTTATCGACCGGATCGGGACTCTGCAGGACGCCGTCGAGGAGGCGGGGCGGCTGGGCGGGATCGAGGGCGAGCCGGAGTTGATCCGTCCGCCCAAGAAGAAAAAACCGATGCTGGACATGCTGGTTCAAGCCACAGCCGAACACCTCGGGGCGCTCCCCGGTGCCGACACCGGCATGACCCTAGACTACCGGATGGGCGGGTGGTGAGGCCTGCAGAACCGGGGCTAGACGGCAGAACCGGGGCTAGGGGCTAGACTGCAGAACCGGGGCTAGGCGGGCTGACTCCACTCTCAAACTTTTTCCTGATTTAGTGCTTATCTGCAGCATCAGACCTCCCCCCTTTGTAAAAGGGGGGGCGGGGGGGATTTTACCCAGGGTGCTACGGAGGGCCGACCGCGCCTTAGTCCCCCTTTTGCAAAGGGGGAGTTTTCACGGTACTCATGCGAGATGCAGATCAACACCAGTCATGAACCCTTTTTGGCTTTACAAGCCCCTAACCCCCGGTTCCGCTTCTTAGCCCCTAGCCCCGGTTCTGCCTGTTAACCCCTAGCCCCGATTGAGTCTTTTAGCCCCTGCCCGCCCCGCTCTTACCCCTTGGGTCGCCCCTAGAATTACCTTGACAAAATCGACTCCATCTATATACTGAGAAACTTTGAAAAAGGGGGACACCATCCTTTGAAGATACGTATCGATAAGGTGAAAATGAAGCAGGTCGACCTCAGCGAGGAAGAGCCCGCGTCCCACTATCCTAACCTGGCTGCGATGGAAAAGGCTGGGGAATGTAGCTTTACCGAGCCGGTCCGCGCGCAGCTTTCCGCGGTATGGGAGTACGGTCACGTGAGGGCGACTGGCGCAGTGCAAAGTGCCGTTCAACTTTCCTGCTCGCGCTGTCTGACCGACTATCAGCTCCCCATCTCCTCCGAGTTCACGATTTTCTACACGGAATCGAAGGGGGAGGAGCTGGACGAAGAGGTGGAACTGAGCGACGTGGAACTGATCTCCGCGTCCTATACGGGCGACGAGATCGATGTCGATTCCGAGATTGCGGAACAGGTCATGTTGGAGGTTCCCTATAAGCCATTGTGCAGCGAGTCGTGCCGGGGGCTTTGCCCGCAGTGCGGTGCCGACCTGAACGCTGGAGATTGCGGCTGCGACCGCGGCGAAATTAATTTGAAGATGGCTGCCCTGAAGAAGATCAAGATAGAAAAGTAAAAAGGAGATTAACCATGGCTGTACCTAAGAAAAAGACTTCCAAATCGCGCAAAAATATGAGAAGGGCTCACGACTTCCTGACCCCTCCTACCGTTTCAACCTGCCCCCAGTGCAAAGCTCCCAAGCTCCCGCATTGTGTCTGCCCTTCCTGCGGCACATATAAAGGCCGCCAGGTGCTGAAGGTCGAAGAGCTGTAGACTTCGATTTTTGCTGCTGTCGTGACTGTACGGAATCCGCTCCCTAGGGGTTATATGAGAGTTGCTGTTGATGTAATGGGGGGCGACAACGCCCCTCATGTTGAAGTAGAAGGTGCTGTAGCTGCGGCAAGAGAGTTCGGCGTGCCGGTCACTCTTGTCGGAGACCTTGAGAGGGTGAAGGCTGAACTGGCTCACCATGATTGCACCGGGCTGGATATCGCTCTCTGGCATGCCAGCGAAGTAGTCGGCATGCATGATTCTGCCTCGGATGCGGTGCGCAAGAAGAAGGATTCCTCTATACGCGTCGCCTTCGAGCTTGTTAAAGGCGGCGAAGCTGCTGCTGTGGTCAGTGCGGGAAACTCCGGCGCCACCATGGCGGCCGGGATGTTCGTCCTGAAAAGGATGAAGGGGATCGATCGCGCGGCGATCGCCCAGGTCCTGCCCAACCCCAATGGTACAACGCTGGTCCTGGACGTCGGCGGCAACGTCGATTGCAAGCCGATCCACCTGGTGCAGTTCGCCGTGATGGGCGAGGTCTACGCCAGGTTCGTCATGGGGATCAGCGCCCCCCGCATCGGACTCCTGTCAAACGGCGAGGAGGCGAGCAAGGGGAACGAACTCACCCGCGAAACCAGTACCCTCCTTGCGGACAAACCCATTAACTACATAGGCTACGTAGAGGGGCGCGACATCTTCAACGGTAGCGTTGACGTCGTGGTGTGCGACGGCTTCGTTGGTAACGTCGTGCTGAAGACCTCCGAAGGGCTTGCTGAAGCAGTGGGCAAGATGCTCAGAGCCGAAATCAAGAGTAGTTTCCTTTCCCAGATCGGTTACCTCCTGAGCCGTAAGGCTTTCAAAAATTTCAAAAAAACTGTAGACTACGCAGAATATGGCGGAGCGCCACTTCTTGGGATCAACGGCGTTGGCATGATCTGCCACGGCGGCTCCAATCCTAAGGCAATCAAGAACGCGATCCGCTTTGCTTACGACTATGCGCTTAAGGGTGTCAACTCGCGCATGGCCGAAAAGCTGCAGCAGAGTTTCCCGGGAGCAGCAAGCGAGCGGGAGGGCGTCAAGTTGTCTGACGCAGGAAAGGAGAAGGTGGCTTAATGATTCGAGCAAGGATTACCGGTACCGGTTCTGCACTGCCGGAAAAAGTTCTAACAAATTTTGACCTTGAAAAGATGGTTGACACGAGCGACGAGTGGATCGTCACCAGGACCGGCATTCGGGAGCGCCGCATTGCAGGGGAGGGGGAGTATACCTCCACTTTTGCCAGCGCCGCGGCCCTGAAGGCTCTGGAGGCAGCTGGCGTCGCAGCTGATGAAATCGATCTGATCGTGGTAGGCACACTCACTCCGGACTACCCCTTTCCCGCCACCGCCTGTCTGGTACAGCAGAACATCAAAGCCACTAACGCCATCTGCTTCGACCTCTCCGCTGCCTGCTCCGGTTTCATCTACGCGCTGGCCACGGCTGAGAAGTTCATCCGGTCCGGTTCGGTGAAAAAGGCGCTGGTGATCGGCGCCGAGGTGCTGTCACGCATCGTGGACTGGAGCGATCGCAACACCTGCCTGCTCTTTGGCGACGGTGCCGGTGCGGTCGTGCTGGAAGCGGTCGAAGGTGAAAACGGCATCCTCTCCACCCATTTGCATAGCGACGGCAACTATTGGGAACTGCTGTACCAGAAAGGGTGCGGCAGCCGCCACCCCGCCACGCAGCAGAACCTGGACGACCGGCTCATCTACCTGAGCATGCAGGGAAACGACGTCTTTAAGTACGCGGTGCGCGCCATGGAAGAGGTATCCCTTGAGGCGCTCGCGGCAAACGGGCTCACCGCTGACGACATCAAGCTCTTCATCCCGCACCAGGCCAATCAGAGGATCATCGACTCCGTCGGCAAGAGGCTTTCCATCAGCGCCGACCGGGTCTTCGTCAACCTGGACCGCTACGGCAACACCTCCGCCGCGTCGATACCGATCGCCATGGACGAGGCGTTCCGCGCCGGGCGCATCAATGAAGGGGACATCGTGGTCTTGTCCGCCTTCGGCGGTGGTCTCACCTGGGGCGCTGTCGCACTGCGCTGGTAGCAGTCGGTCGGGGCCACGCATTCTTGTCTGGCACGTTATCTTGGAACTTCCGCAAGCTCCCCCTGTAATAAAAGGGGGGTGGGGGGATTTGGGCCATGGCACGGCGGGCGAATGATGATTTCGCCCCCACGGCCTCCCCTGAATCTCCCTTTTTTCGAAAGGACCTTCACACTTCTGTACGATCGCTGCAATTAACTGAAATGAGGTAGTTTATGCACAACTATGCATTCATCTTTCCCGGTCAGGGATCCCAGCACGCGGGTATGGGGCGCGAGTTGGCGGAAAATTTCAAGACCGCTGCACGAAGCTTCGAGGAGGCGAACGACGCCCTCGGCTTCTCGCTGTCACGGCTTTGCTTCGAGGGTCCCGAAGAGGATTTGAAGCTTACTGCTAATACCCAGCCTGCCATCCTGGCCGCCAGTGTTGCGGCTCTGCGTGTGCTCAGGGAAGAGTCTCCGATAGCGCCCGCCTTCGTGGCCGGACATTCGCTGGGAGAGTTTTCGGCGCTGGTAGCCTCCGGCGCGCTCGACTTCGCCGACGCTCTCAGGACGGTTCGGGCGCGCGGCAGCTTCATGCAGGCCGCGGTACCGGTCGGCGTCGGCACCATGGCCGCCATTCTCGGTGTCGAGCCGGAACTGCTCCTGGAGATCTGCGCCGAGGCGGCACAGGGGGAGGTGGTTTCTCCGGCTAACTACAATTCCCCCGGTCAGATCGTGATCGCAGGGCACACCGGTGCCGTGAACCGCGCCATCGAGATCGCCAAGGCACGCGGCTTCAGAAAAGCGATGCTGCTGCCGGTCAGCGCACCGTTTCACTGCGCACTGATGAAACCGGCCGCCGAGCGGCTCTCGGACACCCTGGATGAAGTGCAGCTGCGCCAGATTGTCACGCCGGTAGTGAGCAACGTTGAGGCAAAACCGAACTCCGAGGTGGACCGGGTCAAACCGCTGCTGGTGGAGCAGGTCTGCTCTCCGGTACTCTGGGACGCCTCCGTGCAGCAGATGATAGCTGCAGGCGTCACCCGTTTCGTAGAGATCGGCCCCGGCAAGGTGCTCGCGGGTCTGGTGAAGAGAATTGATAAAGAGGCCGTAAGCTTCAACGTGCAGGACGCGGCTGGAGTAAAGGCCATGGCAGGGGAGGCGATATGAGTTTGAACGGACAAGTGGCAGTAATTACCGGAGCATCCCGCGGCATCGGCCGCGCCATCGCGCTGAAGCTGTCGGCAGCAGGCGCCGCCGTCGTGGTCACCGCCACCACTTTGGAAGGGGCAAAGCGCACCGCGGACGAGATCACCGCTTTGGGCGGCAGGGCTTTGGCCGTCAAGGTCGACGTCTCGGTCTCCGCCGAGGTGGAGGGGCTTTTCAAGGAAGCCGTGGCAAGCTTCGGGCGCCTGGACATCCTGGTGAACAACGCGGGGATCACCAAGGACGGGCTCCTTTTGAGAATGAAGGATGCCGATTGGGACGCCGTGGTAGACGTGAACCTCAAAGGGGCTTTCATCTGCACCCGCGAGGCGGCGAAGGTGATGTCCAAGGCGCGCTACGGCAGGATCGTCAACGTCTCCTCCGTGGTGGGCGAGATGGGTAACCCCGGGCAGACCAACTACTCCGCCTCCAAGGCGGGGATGATCGGGCTCACCAAGTCGGTCGCGAAAGAACTGGCCCGTCGCAACGTCACGGTGAACGCGGTAGCTCCCGGATTCATCGAGACCGACATGACCCTGGAACTCTCTGAAAAGGCCAAGGAATCGCTCCAGGAGCAGATCCCCATGGGTAGGCTCGGCTCCGGCGACGACGTTGCCAGCGCGGTGCTCTTTCTGGTCTCTGAGGGGGCCGCTTATATCACCGGACACGTGCTTTCGGTGAACGGCGGCATGTACATGTAATTGGTCAAACGGCCTCCTTTTTATTTTTGGGCGCCAAAAATACCTTTTGCAAATTACCTTTTTCATGCTATGAAACTAGCTAGCTTGATCCAATCAAAATTGTCTGACGCAGGAAATCAAATGGAGGTGGTATAGATGGCTTCGATAGAAAAACGTATTAAAGAGATAGTGGCAGAGCAGCTCGGTGTGGATGAGGCGCAGGTTTCCAACGAGTCATCTTTCATGGACGACCTTGGTGCAGACTCCCTTGACACAGTCGAACTGGTCATGGCCCTTGAGGAAGAGTTCGAAATCGAGATCTCCGATGAGGACGCAGAGAAAATTCAGTCGGTGCAGGACGCAATTGACTACATCACCGATCACACCTAGTAGTAAAGGGGGAGTTTACTTCCCCTTTTTCATATTGCCTTCTGGCAGTCATGAAAGATCAGATTCCAAGGAGTTCAGTGTATGAGAAGAGTTGTTGTCACGGGGGTCGGTGTAGTTTCCCCGCTTGGGACCGGAAACGGCAAGAACTGGGACGCGCTGTTGGCGGGAAAATCGGGCATTGCTCCCATCACCCGTTTCGATGCCAGCGACCTCCCGGTCAAGATCGCAGGCGAGGTGAAGGATTTCGTCGCTGAGGATTTCATCGACAAGAAAGAGATCAAGAAGATGGATCTCTTTATCCAGTACTCGCTCGCGGCGGCCCAGTTCGCCATGGAGGACTCGGGTCTGGTCATCAACGAGGAGAACGCAGAGCGGGTAGGTGTCCTGGTCGGCGCCGGCCTGGGCGGGCTTCCCGCCATTGAGCGCTACCACACGGCGCTGGCAGACGGCGGCTACAAGAAGATCTCCCCCTTCTTTATCCCGATGCTGATCATCAATCTGGCACCCGGTCACATCTCCATCAAATACGGAGCCAAGGGGCCTAACCTCTCCTCCGTTTCCGCCTGCGCCACCGGCACACACTCCATCGGCGATGCCTACCATATGATCAAGCGCGGCGATGCCGACGCCATGATCGCCGGCGGCACCGAATCGACCGTGACACCGCTTGGTATCGGCGGCTTCGCGGTAATGAAGGCGCTCTCCACCAATAACGACGACCCGACCGGCGCCTCCAGACCTTTCGACAAGGGTAGGGATGGCTTCGTGCTGGCCGAGGGAGCCGGTATCGTGGTTCTCGAGGAATACGAGGGAGCCAAGGCACGCGGCGCCAAGATCTACGGCGAAGTGGTGGGCTACGGACTTTCCGGCGACGCCTATCACCTGACCACTCCCGCCCCCGGCGGCGAGGGTGCTGCGCGCTGCATCAAGATGGCGCTCAACTCGGCAAAGGTCAACCCGGAGCAGATCGACTACATCAACGCCCACGGCACCTCGACCCACTTCAACGACCTGTACGAGACCATGGCGATCCGCTCGGTATTCGGGCCGCACGCCGACAAGCTGATGGTCTCCTCCACCAAGTCGATGACCGGGCATCTTCTGGGCGCGGCGGGCGGCATCGAGGCGATCTTTGCGCTCATGGCGATCAAGAACTCCGTGGTTCCCCCGACCATCAACCAGACCGAATCGGATGCCGAGTGCGATCTGGATTACGTTCCCAATACCGCACGCGATGCCAAGGTGGATTACGCCATGAGCAACTCGTTCGGCTTCGGCGGCACCAACGCGTCGCTGCTTTTCAAGAAGGTATAGCCAATGATAGTCATCGGAAGCGATCACGGCGGACTGGAACTGAAGCAGGAGATCAAGAACCTCCTGACCGAAAAGGGCATTCCCTGCGAAGACGTGGGAACCTGCACCGGCGACTCGGTGGATTACCCTGATTTCGGGCAGCTGGTAGCCCGTAAGGTATCGACCGGCGGCGCCGAAAAGGGGATCCTGATATGCGGCACCGGTATCGGCATGTCCATCGTGGCTAACAAGTTTCCCGGCGTGCGGGCGGCACTTGCCACCGACGTCTTCATGGCGACCATGGCCAAGGAGCACAACAACGCCAACATCCTGGTGCTGGGCGGTCGCGTGCTGGACAACGCCAAAGCGCGCGAGATGGTTACCGTCTGGCTGGAAACCGAATTCGCCGCGGGACGCCATCAGGCGCGCCTCGACAAGATCGCCGCCCTGGAGAACGAACTGAAGCTCCAGTAAGTTGCGGCCCAGGCCCGAAGGCGGGCGCGCTGAACTTAAGCTGCGAAAGATACAAGTAAAAACGGGACTCGCAAAGGTCCCGTTTTCTTTTCCAACTCGTTAATTTTAGGAGAGAGACATGTCAGTACTGGAAACATTCGACCCGGCAGTGGCGGAGGTCATTCGGCATGAGACCGAGCGTCAGGAATATAACCTTGAGCTGATCGCTTCGGAGAACTTCGTTTCTCCTGCAGTCCTTGAGGCGCAGGGCTCCGTGCTCACCAACAAGTACGCCGAAGGCTACCCCGGCAAGCGTTACTACGGAGGCTGCCACTACGTCGACGTGGTGGAGAACCTCGCCATCGATCGCGCCAAGGAGCTTTTCGGGGCCGATCATGTCAACGTGCAGCCGCATTCCGGTTCGCAGGCCAACATGGCCGTTTACTTCACCGTGCTGAACCCGGGCGACACCGTGCTCGGCATGAACCTGGCGCACGGCGGACACCTGACCCACGGCAGCCCGGTCAACTTCTCCGGCAAACTGTTCAACATCGTCCCCTACGGCGTCACCAAAGAAAACCAGACCATCGATTATGAAGAGGCCGAGCGTCTGGCCCACGAGCACAAGCCGAAGATGATCGTGGTCGGTGCCAGCGCCTACCCGCGCACCATCGACTTCGAGGCCTTCCGCCGCATAGCGGATCAGGTCGGCGCAGTGGTTATGGTCGACATGGCTCACATCGCAGGACTGGTCGCGGCAGGATTGCACCCGAGCCCGGTTCCGCACGCCGAGTTCGTCACCACCACCACGCATAAGACCCTGCGCGGACCGCGCGGCGGCATGATCATGTGCCGTGAGGATTACGCCAAAAAGCTCAACTCCAACATCTTCCCGGGCATCCAGGGCGGACCGCTCATGCACGTCATCGCAGCCAAAGCGGTAGCTTTCAAGGAAGCGCTGACACCTGAGTTCAAGGAATACCAGACGCAGGTCGTGAAAAACGCCAAGGCGCTGGCAGCGGGGCTTATGTCGCGCGGCTTCAAGCTCACCTCCGGCGGAACCGACAACCACCTGATGCTGGTTGACCTCTCCCAGACCGAGTTGACCGGCAAGGTTGCCGAGGAAGCACTGGATCGCGCTGGTATCACCGTCAACAAGAACGGCATTCCCTTCGACACCCGCTCGCCGTTCATCACCTCCGGCATCCGGATCGGCACCCCGGCCGCGACCACTCACGGCCTGAAAGAGAAGGAGATGGAAATCGTCGCCGGGCTGATCGCTGATGTTTTGGGTAACGTTTCTGATGAGGCGAAGATTGCCGCAGTTAAGGGCGAGGTAAACGCGCTCATGAAACGCTTCCCGCTCTACTCCGGACGTCTCGGCTAGAGCAAGAAGAGCATAAAGAGAGAAAAGAGTGACGCAGTTGTGTGTGGTAAAGGGGGGGCGATATTAATCGCCTCCCCTTTACCTTTTTTACGATTAGCAACCAACTCCGCTTTCCGCGGCGTTTTGTTTAAGAGCGCCCCACGCTGCCGCTGGCGGCCCTGTATCCAAAGTAACTCCTGTGCCGTCATGCTTGCTCCCCTCCCTGTCCCTCCCCTTGAAGACCTTATGCTTAAACGGCAGAAGGGGAGGGGACGTTCGGGCTCCTCCCCCTTCAAGGCCTTTATCATCTCTCCTCCCCCCAGCGGGGGGAGGTCGGGAGGGGGGAAGCTTCTGGCTTCTGTCGATGAACTGTCTGAGTTCCCCTCCCTACCCCCTCCCCCTCCGGGGGAGGGGACTTTCACAGCACTCTCCTCGCATGACAACAGTAGCCCCTCTGTCTGATCATGTATTGGTTCGGCATAATTCACGGTCTATTTCCACACTTCCACCCATGCCTTAGTTGAATAATGCAGATTAGCTTATACTTCCCATTGAAATGAAAATTAATAGGTGGTAATGTTGCTGCCAGATCATCTCAGGAGGTGGGCGATGCGTGCTATTGTGATGCTGACTTTTCTTTCGTTTGCCGGAACCTGTTATGCCCAGGATCCTCTGGAAACGCTCAACCCTGTGCAGGACACGCTAAGCACGATGGAGCAGACCCTTAAGGCTCAGACCTTGAAGGCGCAGGGAACTCATCAGGGCTTGAACAAGTCCTCCCTGTTCCGCCCATCAGTGGATGGTGCCTCAAAGCATGAGATCACCGCTCAGCAGGAAGTATATTTCGGCTCCGAGACGCCGCTTGGAGACGAAAATTGGATTCGGGTCTCACCATGTGCCGGGGAGAGTACTGTTTCCATGCTGGCGCTGGACTCCAGGAATTGCGGTTTGCCCGGTAGTGGTGCGAGCGGGAAGGGGATTTATCTCTGGAAGAGCCGTGCCGCTCTCCCCGCAGACCTGCGACCCGGTGTGCTGGTGGTTGCCCAGGATGAAGTTAATGACGAAGGATGGTTCCTGGCTAAAGTCACTGATATCTCGGAACTGAGCCGCGGCCATATAGCCATTTCAGCTCCCTTTCGTGCGCAGTTGAAGCATGTGAGAATCGTCGAAGAGTAATTAGACATCACTCCTTCCGTGATTATGCCAGGCGGGATGGACTTCCCCCTGTCACTTTCCCTTTTTATCATCCATATTGCTGATCTTACGCTTAAGTTCAAACTCCCTCCCCTTCAAGGGGAGGGCTGGGGTGGGGATGGGGTTTGTTCTGGCGCCAAAACGACCCATCCCCCTCCTGACCTCCCCCTTGAAGGGGGAGGAACGAGAACAGCGGAAGACCGAAGCTAATCGGGTTTTCTATTAGTTATGCTGCTCCTACCTCAAACCCGACCATCATCTGATCTCTCTCCACGAGGAATTATTACTAGCAACTTGAGTCTTATCTCAGCTATTGTTGCCAGGCTACGCCTTTGTAATATTAGGTCTTGTCACGAAATGTTGCTGAATCAGAGTGAGAGGTGGGATAGAGATGCCTTACTTTAATTACGACCAGCCGCTGTTTCGGCCTCCTTCGGAAGCCGATAGCCTCATCTTTCAAATCACCCTGGGATGCTCTCAGAACAGCTGTCGCTTCTGCGGCATGTACAAGATGAAGCGGTTTCGGGTGCGTACCTTGGACGAGGTGCTGACAGAGATAAGGTCAGTCCCTTTGCGCTACCGGCAAACAGTAAGGCGGGTGTTCCTGGCCGACGGCGACGCTCTGGTTTATCCGCAGCAGGGATTGGAAATCATTTTGGACGCTTTGCTAGAGACCTTCCCGTCCCTTACGCGGGTAGGCGCCTATGCCTCGCCCAACAGCCTCACCACCAAAAGCACCGGGGAGTTGGCGGTATTGCGCGGGAAAAAGCTGCGCATACTGTATTTCGGGCTGGAAAGCGGTGATGCCGAGACGCTCAAAATGGTTGCCAAGGGGTATGGACCTGAGGAAATGCTGGAGCTTTGCCGAAAGGCACAGGAAGCGGGGATCAAGCTATCTGTGACGGCAATTCTCGGTCTGGCAGGAAGGGCGCGCAGCGCGGAACATGCGGACGCAACCGCGCAATGGATCAGCGCTCTCTCTCCTGAATATTTCTCTTTGCTCACCATGTTCGTGCGTCACAACGATGACTTTCTTGCCTCGATAGAGCCGCTTAGTCATGGCGAGATACTGCAGGAAACCCATGCCATGCTGCTGCAACTGGAGCCGAAAGGGACCATTTTGCGCTCCAATCATGTCTCGAACTTTCTTAATCTCGCCGGAAGTTACCCCAAAGACAGGCAGCGGTTGATAGACACCGCGGCCGCCGCATTGGTCGAGGCGAAGCGCCATCCTGACTGGTCTTCACAGATTCCTGCCTACAGCGAAGTGTATTATTAAGGGGATAGAGAGAGGAGATAGAGCGGAAACTACTCACCGTTTGAGAAAAGGGGGGCTGAGGGGGTTTTACTCCCCCCTTTGACAAAGGGGGGCTGGGGGGGATTTAGCTTGGTTGGCTTAGACGGTAGGTGGGGTGAGAGAATTTTCGGTTGACCAGCATCGCTGCATTACCCCTCTCCCTGTCCCTCTCCCACAAGGGGAGAGGGGGCTTTAGGCTACTCTCTTCCTTGAGGGGCAGAGGGGGACTTCAGACTACACTCCTATTCAGCTTCAGCGTGCGACGCCGCATAGCTTCAGTTCATTTTCGAGCTTTTCCCTCGAGATCCCGAGTACCTTGCACGCCTTTTCCCTGTCACTTTGGTACCGCTCCATCACCAGCATCAGGAGGGCTTTCTTAAGGGAGGTGGAGAGCTTGTCCATGACACCCTGGCCTTGAGTTGCGGCCATGGATGACATGAGCGGCTCCAGGTTTTTCTGAAAAAGCTCGGCGCTTTCGTTGATGCCTTCAATCGGTGTCGAGTTCAGCCGTTTCAGCTTCACGATGTTGCCGATGCACTCCTCCATGTTGTCCTGGACGAAGCGCAGTGTCTCATAGTGGCTGTCGACCGACAAAAGCCGTAAATCATCTTTCACCTCGGCGGGGGCGTTCTTTTTCCTGAGCCGTACTTCCATAATGCAGAAGTCATAATTTCCCGATTTTTCACTAGCCGTACGATCCCGGTATCCCATGGCCTCACCCCCCGTTTGATGTTTCTTTTCTATCTTCAACGGTCGTACCAACTTGACAACAGGTCGGGTTAAAGTTGTAGGTGCCTGAAATTACATGCATACCAGCGCTGTGCCGCCGTTACCTCAGATCCGGAGGATCGGGGTTCGTTTGTACTTATGCTGCACATGAGAAAGCTTGCAAGCTGCTATGTCCGCTCTCCATGCGGGTTTACAGGTTTGAGTGGAGTATGAACAGCAGTGCTGCCTGCAGAAGATCGATTGCACAGGCAGCGCCGCATGCTATAAATGGGTAGGTTTTTTTCGGCTGAAGTGAACTTTTATGCCTAAGTGGCGCGAACAAGGGGAGGTGCCTTCTGGAGAGACCTCTGCTGATCCCGCTCGCTTCGCTGATAGCCGGGCTCTGTGTAGCCGATATCTGTGGTTCTACCCCTCCTGAATGGGCACTTGCTGCTTTGCTCCTGACAACGCTTGCCGCCTCATTTGCCAACGGCCGCTCTACCTTTCAGCTGTCACTTTCCCTACTATTCTTCGTCTTTGGTGCTCTCTCCCTAAAGCCGTTTTTGCACCCTGCCGATACTCTCGCCAGCTTCGCTAGCGAAATTCCCGTCGTCATTGAGGGCGTTGTCGATGCACGCCCGGTGGGACTGGCTTCAGGGGGCGGAAAAGTTTTCCTGCAGGTTGAGCGTCTCTACCGTGAGCCAGTGGATTCTGAGGGCCCTGCGGGCTCTGTTCGAAAGGACCGGGTAGAGACGGCTGCTGCCGGACGATTGCTAGTTTATCTTAAGGAGGGGAGGGCTCAGCTTGCTACCGGGGACCGGATTCTGTTCTCTTCAAAGATTCGCAAGCCCAGGCTCTACGGCATTCCCGGTGAGATGGACTATCCGCGGCAACTGGCCTACCAGCGGGTCTTCGCCACGGGTTTCGTTAAAGAGGCGGACGATCTGCTGCTCCTTCGCGCCGGAGAGGGGTGGCTGCATGAGGTGGACCTTCTTGCGGCCTCGCTTGGGCGCTTCATCACGGAGCAGGTGCCGGGCGCCGAGGGAGGTGTGCTAAAGGCGCTGCTTCTGGGCGATAAGGCAGATGTGCCTGAAGAGTTGAATGATGCCTACGCCAGAAGCGGTGTGAATCACATCCTCTCCATTTCCGGATTTCATGTCGGAATAATATTCCTTTGCATTTTTCAACTGCTGTTCCTGGTAGCCCGTGGCTCGGAGTTTCTGTCGCTTCATCTCAACCTGAGGAAGGCGCTGCTCTTTGGCGCCCTGCCGGTGGTCCTGTTTTACCTGGTCCTCTCCGGGACCGCTCCCGCTACCCTGAGAAGCGTCCTGATGATTGCCACCTTGGTCACTGCGCTTCAGTTGAAGCGCGAGGTGGACCCGATCAGCGCAGTGATGCTGGCTGCCTGCGCCATTCTTTTCGCTGCGCCCCAGACCCTCTTCGACGTCTCGTTCCAGCTCTCCTTTCTGGCCATCTGGGGCCTCGTGGTGCTTGCTCCGCTGCTCGCCGACCGGCTACCCGGAACTGATGGAAGCGGAGCTGGCCTGGCTGTTGGGGGAAGGGGGTGTGTCGCAGGAAGGTGCCTGATTGCGGCCCGCTGGATCCTGCTGCTACTGGTCGCTTCGGCTGCTGCCACCCTGGCTACCCTGGTGCCGTCTGCCTATTACTTCCACCGCGTCTCTTTAATCGGACTTCTGGCCAATCTTATCATTGTGCCGCTGATGGGATACGGGGCGGTGCTTGCAGGATTCGCCTCCTTGCCGCTCATCCCGATCGCCCCTGTTCCTGCCGGCTGGCTGCTCCAGCTTGCCGCTTTCCTGGTCGCTAAATCCGATGCGGTGATCGTATACCTGGCGCGGATTCCCGTTCTCACTTGTTACACCCCGACCAGCTTTGACCTGCTGCTAGCCTGTCTGGTACTTTGCGCACTTACCTTCGTCAACTCCCGGCGTGCCGGGTTCTCTGTCGCCCTTGCGCTGGCCGCGTGGCTTTCGGTTCGGGCCGTTCCTGCCGGCGGCGCGGGTGACGGCCTGCTGCGTGTCACTTTTTTAAGCGTGGGGCAGGGGGATGCGACTCTCGTTGGACTTCCGGACGGCAAATGGATGCTGGTGGACGGCGGGGGGAGGGCGGACGACGACCAGACCCGCGTGGGAGAGCGCCTGCTTTTGCCGGCCCTGAGGAGTCTGGGTCTGCGTCGCATCGATTACCTGGTCCTGTCTCACGAGCACCCGGACCACCTGCAGGGGGTACTTTTCCTGGCAGCGCACTTTGAAGTGGGCGAGTTCTGGGAGAGCGGGATTTCTTCGCCGCGGCATGAATACCAGCAGCTCAAGTGGGTGCTCGCGGCGCGGGGCATCCCGGTGCGCCTGGTGAATGGGTTGAAGGGACCTTTTACCGCGGGGGGCGCGCTGGTGGAGCCGCTTTGGCCGCTCAACACTGAACCGGGTGCTTTCGAGGATGCCAATGACGCTTCAATGCTGTTTCTGCTGCGTCACGGCAAAAGCTCCGTCCTTTTTACCGGCGATCTGCGAGCCGAAGCGGAACTGGAGCTTTTGAGGCGAGGAGTGCCGCTTGACTGTTCACTGCTCAAGGTAGCGCATCACGGCAGCAGGTTTTCCTCAACAGATGCCTTTCTCGCCGCGGCATCGCCCAGGGCGGCTGTAATCTCGGCGGGATACCAAAACCCTTTCCACCTTCCGGCACCTTCTACCCTGGTCAGGCTGCAAAAGCATGGTATTGCCGTCTACCGCACCGACCGTGACGGGAGCGTACAGGCGGTCTGCTGGCCTAACGGCGCCTTAAAACTGTCCACACCATGGGGGGCATTTTAATTGACACCCTCAAGTTGTATCTGCTAGTTTAGGCTGGTATTTGTCCCAACATACCCTCATCCCCCTGTAGCCCAGGAGATCCGCTCCATGGAAAGGATTCTTATAGTCGAGGACGACAGCTTCTTCAGAGAGGTCTTCACTGATCTCCTCAAGGAAGAAGGTTACGGCGTCGACGTAGCCGCCTCAGGTGAAGAGGCGCTTGAGATGATCGGGAACGGGACTTACCATCTGGTTGTCACCGACCTCGTCATGAAGGGGGTCAGCGGGCTTGACATCCTTTCCGCGGTAAAGCGGCAGGATCCCGCGGTCAACGTGATCATGGTTACCGGACATGCCAACCTTGAGACTGCCATCTTTGCCCTGAAAAACGGGGCCTCCGATTACCTGGTAAAACCGATCAATCACGACGAGTTCCTGCACATCGTGGCGCACTGCATGGAGCAGCGCAGGCTTCTGGACGAAAACCAGGAGTTGAAGAGTCTTTTGAACCTGTTTCAGGTGAGTCAGACCATTGCCAACAGCCTGGAACTGGATCAGATCTATCCCCTATTGCTGGATGCGCTATCCAAGGAAGTCGGCACCAGTCGCGGGCTGGGCTACTTTTGCGAGGCCGGTCAACTGGTGCTGCACGAGATCAGGGGAGTAGACGAGGTGCGAGCCTCGCTGCTTGGGCAGGCGGTCATCTCCGAGTGTGATCTCCTTGGTGACGCTGCCGGCAATATCGCAGTGATAAAAGACTTTTTGCCTGACGACGACGACTTCCGCGGCAACGTGCGCGAGGCGATGTGCCTTTACATCAGGCACAAGTCGACCCTGCAGGGCGTGATCATCCTTTTCAACGACGCTGAAATCTCCCTCCCCAAAGAGGTGAATCGTAAGCATGTCAGCTTCCTGCTGGATCAGGCTTCACTCGCCCTCGACAACGCCTCCCGTTACAGTTTCGCCAAAGACCTGCTCTACATAGATGAACTAACCGGTCTGTACAATTACCGTTTCCTCGACGTCGTCCTGGACCGGGAACTGAAACGTTCCGATCGCTACGGTTCCAACCTCTCCGTGCTCTTCCTCGATATCGATCTCTTCAAGATGGTGAACGATATGTTCGGGCACCTGATCGGCAGCAGCGTGCTCCGGGAGGTTGGTACTCTGCTCAGAAAAAGTGTGCGTGACGTGGACGCTGTGATCCGTTATGGCGGGGACGAGTACACCGTCGTATTGGTCGAGACCGGGTTGGACGGTGCGGCGATCGTAGCCGAGCGTATCAGGAAAACAATAGAGGCCCATACCTTCGCTAGGGGAGACGGGCTCGCCATCAAGCTCACCGTGAGTCTCGGCTATGCCTGCTCGCCGGATGACGCGCGAACCAAGGGCGAGCTTCTGGAAATGGCGGACCGGGCGATGTACCGGGGCAAGGCAGGTGGCAAGAACCTCGCTTTCCACGCACAGTCGTCCATGGGCGATACTGCAAGAATCAGGGGGACTGGCGAAGCCAAGCCTGGTTCGAGAGACAGCCTCCCTTAAATCCAGATGCAAATCCCCCCCGCCCCCCTTTGTCAAAGGGGGGAGTTTTAGCTGATATTGTAGGGGCACCCTCATGTTTCTCGTTCACAAGCTCCAGCTTGGGAACGCAATCGCTGGAAAAGCTCCAGCTTTGAGTCGCTGAAGCGGAGCTTCCGGTAGCATTTAGGTTCCCAAGCTGGAGTTTGGGAACGAGATTAATGGAGCTAGGGAACGAGATCTGATTATTGCTGATCTGATCTGAAGCTATAAGACCTCCCCCCTTTGTAAAAGGGGGGTCGGGGGGGATTTTACCCAGGTTGCTACTGCGTGTCGAGGGCGCCTTAAGGCAAATCCCCCTAAATCCCCCTTTTTCAAAGGGGGACTTTTCACTGTGCCGATGCGAGATGCAGATGAGCAGTAATCAGGAATGACATTGATGTTGTCATGGCATGATATTGTAGGGGCACCTCACGCGGGTGCCCACTTTTATGAATTGAACATTGATCAGGGCAAGGAGTGCAAAAGTGGCGATAAACGGTGTGAAAGGTTTCAACGACATACTCCCGGGCGAAGTGGAGAAGTGGCAGCATATCGAGGCGACGGCGCGCCGGGTCTTCGAGCTCTACGGCCTTTCCGAGATCAGGATCCCCATTCTGGAGAAGACCGAGCTCTTCAGCCGCTCGATTGGCGACGCCACCGACATAGTGGAAAAGGAGATGTACTCCTTTGAGGACAAGGGTGGCAACAAGGTCACCATGCGCCCCGAAGGAACCGCGTCGGTGATGCGAGCCTTCATCGAACACAAGATGCACGCAGTGGATCCCGTGGCGCGCCTCTACTACATGGGACCGATGTTTCGCTACGAGCGCCCGCAAAAGGGACGCTACCGCCAGTTCCACCAGATTGGCGCTGAAATCACCGGCGTCTCGGCGCCCACGGTCGACGCCCAGGTGCTCACCATGCTGACCCATTTCTTCCAGGAACTGGGACTCACCGAGCCTACCCTGCAGATCAACTCGCTCGGCTGCCCCGATTGCCGGCCGCTTTATCGCGAGGCGCTCAAGGGATTCCTGCTGAACAAAATCGAGCTGCTTTGCGAGGACTGCGAGAGGCGTTACCTGACCAACCCGCTGCGCGCCCTGGACTGCAAGTCGCCCGGCTGCCAGGAGGCGACCAAGGGCGCTCCCTCCATGCTGGAGTATCTCTGCCCCTGCTGCTCGGATCATTTTGACCAGACCAAGAAATACCTCGACCTGGTCGGTACCGCCTACAGCATCAACGAGAGGATGGTTCGCGGTCTGGACTATTACACCAGGACCACCTTCGAGATGGTGACCACCATGCTCGGTTCCCAGAGCGCTGTCGCTGCCGGCGGGCGCTACGACGGACTGATCTCGGAACTGGGCGGGCCGCAGCTTCCGGGCATCGGTTTTGCCATCGGGGTAGAGCGGGTGGCCCTGCTGCTGGCGGAGAAGGATTTCTCGCGTCGTCCCGATCTCTTCATTGCTGCTATGGGCGAAGAGGCGCACGCCGAGGCTTTCCGGCTGATGACCCTCCTGCAGCGCAACAACGTCGCGGTGGAAATTGACTACGAGGGGAAGAGCCTGAAGAGCCAGATGAGGCGTGCCGACAAGTTCAAGTCGCGCTTTACCCTCATTATAGGCGGAGACGAGCTGAGCCGCGGCACCGCCCCCTTGAAGGACATGGACGGCGGCACCCAGATCGAGGTGGCGCTCGACGCCGCGTTGATCCTGCCGCTGGTGAAGAAGTAGCGAAACTTGAGCCGGTAAGTTGCGGGGCCGACCATCTCATTCCCAGCTACTCCACTAAATGTCCCCTCCCCCGGAGGGGGAGGGCTAGGGAGGGGGAACCCTGTCGGTTTTTCGCAGAAGCCAGGACTATTTCCCTTGTCGCACCCGCTTCCCCCCTCCCAACCTCCCCCCTCCGGGGGGAGGAGAGTTTGAAGTAGTCCTGTAAAATCTTGGTTGCCAGGGGGGGAGAGGGTGGAAAGCTCGCATGAGCCTCACCCTCCCCCAACCCCTACCATAAAGGGAGGGGAGAGGGGGCTTGAGCCTGACAGATTAGTCGATTTAGGTGACAAAAAACTAAGCGCTTTTCCACCACTCAGGGCACCATCTCCACCTCTGTTTCATTGACACAGCCTCCCCATTCATGGCATAGTTGCCCACATTCTTAGCCGTAGATATTGACGGGAGCCGGGGCAGCAAAAGGCTCCCTTTGTCATGTCGGTTCTGTAAATCCCGCCGTACCCTTTTCCCAAGCTCATCGCACCAGGATCATCGCTTTTATGGAACCAGCAAATTTCGTACATCTCCATCTGCATTCGCAGTACTCGCTTCTGGACGGGGCTATCCGCATTAAGGATCTCCTCGCCAAGGTGAAGCAATACCATATGCCGGCCGTGGCGATGACCGACCACGGCAACATGTTCGGCACCATGGAGTTCTTCCTCAAGTGCAAGGAGAAGGGGATCAACCCGATCATAGGGTGCGAGGTCTATATCGCCCCGAACTCGCGCCACCTGAAGCAGGCGGCTACCAGCGCAGACCCGGTGACGAGTTACCACCTGATCCTGCTGTGCGAGAACATGACCGGCTTCAGAAACCTCTCCTATCTCACCTCCGCAGGTTACAAAGAGGGGTTCTACCGGCGCCCCCGCATCGATAAGGAACTGCTCGCCGCGCACAGCGAGGGACTCATCGTCCTCTCCGCCTGTCTGCAGGGCGAGATCGCCTATCTCTGCGGCAGGAACAAGATCGAGGAGGCCAAGGCCGCGGCCACCTGGTACAAGGAAACCTTCCCGGGCAGCTACTACATCGAGCTGCAGGAAAATACCCTCCCCGAACAGGACATCGCCAACCGCAGGCTCCTGGAGCTGGCGCGCGAGCTCGACATCCCGCTGGTGGCGACCAACGACTGCCATTACCTGAACAAGGAAGATGCGCGGGCTCACGAGATCCTGCTCTGCATCCAGACCGGCAAGACCATGAGCGATCCCTCCCGTATGCACTTCAGCGTGGACGAGTTCTACGTGAAGACCCCGGAGGAGATGGCTAAGGCGTTCCATTACGCACCGGACGCCCTGGCCAATACGGTCAAGATCGCCGAGCGCTGCCACCTTGAGTTCGATTTCAAGACCTACCACTTCCCTGCCTATACCGCTCCCGACGGCAAGACGCTGGACGAGCAGCTTGAGTTTGAGGCGACCGAGGGGCTTCATGAGCGGCTCAAGGCGATCCGGCTCAAGTATCCGAACCTGACCGCTGAAGACGAACAGGGCTACTGGGAGCGCCTGAAGATCGAGCTGAACTGCATCAAGCAGATGGGGTTTCCCGGCTACTTCCTGATCGTGGCGGACTTCATCAACTGGGGCAAGGATCACGGCATTCCGGTCGGTCCCGGCAGGGGCTCGGCGGCGGGAAGTCTCGTCGCCTACGCCATCAAGATCACCGATATCGACCCGATCCCCTACAACCTGCTGTTCGAGCGGTTTCTTAACCCCGAACGTATCTCCATGCCGGATATTGACGTCGACTTCTGCCAGGACCGCCGCGAAGAGGTGATCCAGTACATGGTCGAGAAGTACGGCCGCGACCGGGTCTGCCAGATCATCACCTTCGGTACCATGGCTGCGCGCGGCGTTATTCGCGACGTAGGTCGCGCCATGGATCTCCCCTACGGCGACGTGGACCGGATCGCCAAGCTGGTCCCAGAGGTGCTCGGCATCACGCTGGAGAAGGCGCTGGTTCAGGAGCCCAAGCTTAATGAGCTGGCGGCGGCCGACGTCCGGGTTAAAGAGGTGCTCTCGGTAGCGCTGCGCCTTGAAGGTCTCGCCCGCCACGCCTCGACCCACGCGGCAGGTCTGGTGGTTGCTCCCAAGCAGATGGAGGAGTTCTGTCCGGTCTACAAGGACCAGAAGAGCGGCTCGCTGACGACGCAGTATTCCATGAAGTACGTGGAGAAGATCGGCCTGGTGAAGTTCGACTTCCTGGGGCTCAAGAACCTGACGGTTATCGACAACGCGGTGAAGCACGTCCGGGTCGGCAAGGTTCCCGACTTCGACATCTCGCTCTTGCGCGACGACGACGGCGATTCCTACAAGCTCCTGCAGTCCGGCAACACCACCGGCGTGTTCCAGCTCGAGTCGAGCGGCATGAAGGAGCTTCTGGTAAAGCTCAAGCCCTCCTGCTTCGAGGACATCATCGCAGTCTGCGCACTCTACCGTCCGGGCCCGCTGGGAAGCGGCATGGTGGACGACTTCATCGAGCGTAAGCACGGCCGCAAGCAGGTGGTCTACGACCTGCCGCAGCTGGAGCCGATCCTGAAAGATACCTACGGGGTTATCGTCTATCAGGAACAGGTTATGCAGATCGCTCGAACCCTCGCCGGCTACTCGCTGGGGGGCGCGGACCTCTTGCGCCGCGCCATGGGTAAGAAGGACGCCGAGCAGATGGCCAAGGAGCGCGACAAGTTCCTTGAGGGTGCCGCGACGCTCAAGCTCGATCTGAAGAAATCCGCGGCGATCTTCGACCTGATGGCGAAATTCGCTGAGTACGGCTTCAACAAGTCGCACTCCGCGGCCTACGCCCTGGTTGCCTACCAGACCGCGTATTTGAAGGCGCACTACCCGGTCGAGTTCATGGCTGCACTTTTGACCGAGGACATGGGCAACACGGACAAGGTCATCAAGAGCATCGGCGACTGCCGCGAGATGGGGATCGAGGTGCTGCCGCCCGACATCAACGAATCGTGGCGCTCCTTCCGCGTGCTTGAGAAGGCGATGCGTTTCGGACTCGGCGCGGTGAAGAACGTGGGAGAGGGGGCCATCGAGGCGATCATCGAAGGGCGCGGCGAAATCCCGTTCACCGACATCTTCGACTTCTGCGAGCGCGTCGACCTGCGCCGGGTGAACAAGCGGGTAGTTGAGGCGCTCATCAAGTGCGGCGCCTTCGACAGCACCGGGACCAAGCGCTCCCAACTGATGGCGGTGCTGGAAGAGGCCACCGCGACAGGTCAGAGAATACAGCAGGAGCGCGAAAGCGCCCAGGCCTCGCTGTTCGGAGCGGCCGAGATCGTGCGCGGCGCCAACGGCGGCGCCCCGAGGATTCCGGACATCCCCGAGTGGGACGAGAAGTACCGCCTGAGCTGCGAGAAGGAGGCGATCGGCTTCTTCATCACCGGACACCCTCTGGACCGCTACATAGCCGATATGAGGCGTTTCTCCACCGTGGACAGCTGCAGCATCCTGGAAGCCAAGGAGAAGAGCGAGATCAAGATCTGCGGCGTCTCCACGACCCTCAAGGAGATCATGACCAAGAAGGGCGACCGGATGGGCTTCATTAACCTGGAGGACCTCTGCGGTTCCATCGAGGTGGTGGTCTTCTCCGACGTCTACGCCAGATGTTCGGAACTATTGAAGAGCGACGATCCGATCCATGTCACCGGCACCGTGGAACAGGGTGAGAAGGGCGCCAAGGTGATGGCGAGCGAGATCATACCGCTACGGGATCTGGTCGAGCGCGAGACCAGGAGGGTAAACTTCACTATCGACGCCAAGGAAGCCGACACAGGGAAGCTCAACACCTTGAAGGGGATAATGTCACGCTACCAGGGTAGCTGCCGCAGTTTCGTTCATCTCGACATAGAGAACAGTTCGCGCGTCACCATCAAGCTCTCGGATGTATACAAAGTCTCGGCGAGCGAAGATTTAACAGTGGAAGTGAGTAATCTCTTCGGTTATAATGCCGTGTCGTTCGAGTAGCCTGCGATGGAATAGTCTTTAAATACAAGGAGATAACAATATATGGCAGTTTCGCAAAACTATATGGAATTCGAAAAGCCGCTGGCCGAGTTGGAAAAAAAGATCCAGGAGCTGTCATCTTTCTCGACCGGGGGGGTCGATTTGACCTCGGAGATCGCGAAACTTGAGCAGAAGGCAGCGTCGATGCGCGAGGATATGTTCGCCAATCTTTCCCGCTGGCAGACCGCCCAGGTGGCGCGCCACATCAACCGTCCCTTCACGCTCGACTACCTGAACCTGATCTTCACCGAGTTCGTGGAACTGCACGGCGACCGCAACTTCGGCGACGACCACGCCATCGTGGGCGGGCTGGCCAGGCTGGATGGCGAGCCGGTCATGGTGATCGGGCACCAGAAAGGGCGCGACACCAAGGAAAAGGTATTCCGCAACTTCGGCATGCCGAACCCAGAAGGGTACCGTAAGGCGCTGCGTCTCATGGAGATGGCCGAGCGGTTCAAGCTTCCGATCATCACCTTCGTTGACACCCCCGGCGCGTTCCCCGGCATCGGCGCTGAAGAGCGCGGCCAGGCCGAGGCGATCGCACGTAACCTGCGCGAGATGTCCAGGCTGACCGTACCGATCATCGTCGTCATCACCGGCGAAGGCGGCTCCGGCGGAGCGCTTGCCATTGCAGTGGGCGACAGGATCCTCATGCTGCAGCACTCGGTCTACGCCGTAATCTCCCCCGAGGGATGCGCCGCGATCCTCTGGTCCGACGGCACCAAAGGCGCCCAGGCAGCCGAGGCGCTCAAATTGACCGCCAAAGACATCCTGGACCTCGAAGTGATCGACGAGATCGTTCCCGAGCCGGCAGGCGGCGCCCATCGCGACCACGCGGCCGCAGCCGAGAACCTGCACACAGCGCTGGCCAGGAACCTGGCAGAGCTGAAAGCGATTCCCGCCGACGAACTGATCGAGCAGCGCTACCAGAAGTTCAGAAAGATGTCTCGGTTCGCTGAGTAAGGTGGTGTGGAAGTTTAGTAGGGTAGGGTAGAGTCGTATTTAGATTGATAGGAACTTTGATCCGCTTATAAATCGACAGTTGAATCCGTAGGGGCGAATAATCTTCGCCCCTTTTTCTTTGTTCAGCGGCGAAACAAACTGCTTAATCTCGTTCCCAAGCTCCAGCTTGGGAACGTAAATGCTACAGGAAGCTCTGCTTCAACGACTCAAAGCTGGAGCTTTTCCTGCGATTGCATTCCCACGCTGGAGCTTGGGAACGAGAATCTTGTCCGCTAACTCCTCCCCCCGGAGGGGGGAGGTCGGGAGGGGGAAGGCTGCCGAATTGCCTTTATTTCAGTAGCAACGCGACCGCGTGCAGCAGCAGGCCGATGATACCGCCCACCAGGGTGCCGTTCATCCTGATGAACTGCAGATCCGAGCCGATGCTCAACTCGATCTCGTTGACGAAGTCCTCGTTCTTCCATTCCTTTACCGTTCCCGAAATGTGCTTGGCAATTCCGGTCCGCATGTCGTCGCCATAATGGATCACCAGCGCTTCGAGATGCTCGTTGATCGAATCGCTCAAATCCTTGCTTTCCGCCAGAGTATTCCCCACGCCTACCAGAGCATCCGCTATCTTTTTCTGGATCTTGGAATCTGTCCGACCCAAGTCGTTCATTATCCAGCTCTTCAGGTCGCTCAAGATACTGCCTGCGTACCCTGAGAGCTGCTCATTGTTGATAGCTTCCAGCTTTATCCCTTCCACCTTTGCTCTCAATGCAGCGTCATGCTTCAATTTGACGATAAAGTCCGTCACCGCATTATCGAACTGCTGTCTGAGCTCATGGGAAGGGTCGGCGTTAACTGCTTCAAGGAAAGCGTTGACCCTTGTTACTATCTTTTCACCGGCTCCCGCAGCGAACTGGGGACGATTCGGGATGAACCTGCTCAGGAGTGGATACTCCGTGTCACACCAGTGATCTATCGAGAGAGCAAGCTTCTCCTGCGACTCCGGAGTTGACAGCCACGCACCAAGGCGTCTCATCATTTCATCAAGGGCGACCTGATGACGATTATCCTTTCTGAGCGTATCCAGCAGCATTCCTGCCGAGGTCGAGAGGTCGAACTTCTCCATCTGGTCATGCATGGCGGAACGAAGTACTTTTTGGACCCGCTCGTCATCCAGGAAATCCAGCGATTCCGAAATCACCCGCGTCAGCCCTTTTGCCAATCCGTCTGCGTTTTGCCTGGAAATGAGATAGTTGCTGAGAAAACGTGCCGGATTGAGTTGCTTCAACTTGACGATCAAGGCATCGGTAGCCAGGAACTTCACCTGGATGAATTCAGCAAGACTTTCGGCAATGGTATCTTTCTTGTTGGCTACTATGGCGGTATGGGGAATAGGAAGTCCCAGCGGGTGCCTGAAGAGAGCCACAACGGCGAACCAGTCGGCCAGTGCACCGACCATTGCTGCTTCTGCAAAGGCAGAAACCCAGGCCCAGTTGCTCCCTTCTTGAGTCTGCGCAATGACAAATAGAATGGCAGCGCCTACCATCAAGCCGCCAGCTATTGTCTTATTCTTTTTCAGTGCCTGTTTTCTCACATCCATCATCTGCTCCTTGTTTCCTTGTTAGTCGCTTTTCCCTGTTCTGCAATTAAGCACGCTGTCGCTTGGACGAATCCCATCCCGAAGGGACGCCTCATGCTCCGCTGGTTGTCGGTACCAGGAAACAACCCCTCTTTTTAGCAGTTTGTTGCTGACAAGGCAATAAAGCTTTACCAGATGTGCATCATGCAGGGGCAAACCACCCGCTGTCACAGTACTTCAATTCTGCAAACAGTCTGTGTAGGAGGGCAATCCGGCTAGTCGTTATTCCATCTCATAATCTGCTGCACCGATGCGCCTTTTGGTGTATGGTACCCGTTTCCAAAATACGACACCGCTAATCTTCAGTGACACAGGTTGCGCAGAAGTCCCCTTTGTCAAAGGGGGGAGTCCAGGCAGAACAAGGGGGAGAGATGTTCTACAAGAAAGACAACGCTGGTTACCATCAACCCGTCAAGGGTGTGGCGATGAAGACTTTGGTCCACGGTGAAAATAGCCTTTGCACCGAGTTTCATCTGGAGGCAGGCAACGTACTGCCAATGCATTCGCACGATCAGGAACAGACAGGCTATCTGATCTCAGGTTCCCTTCTATTGACCATCGGCGAGGAAACTTTCAGTGTAGAGCCGGGAGACAGCTGGTGCATTCCCGGCAATGTCGTCCATGGTGCCCAGATCTGCTCTGATGCGGTCGCTATAGAAGTCTTTGCACCAATTCGTAAAGACTACCTGCCCAGTGCCTCACTATGATCGAGGTGGGCATTATGCTCATTACGCGCTGACATCATGAGAATGACTTTGATATGGTTCCAGCAGTCTCGTGTTCAAGAGTTAGCGGGAGCAAAAGGAAGGCAGTCTCTCCCGTTAAAGGTTGCGATATCCGCCTGCGCTATGGTATGACATGTAGGATTGTCGCAGCTCTTTTATTAACCGCAGGTCCGGGGCTAACCCCATTTAGGAGATGAAATGCAGGAACGTTTGCAGAAGATACTCTCGCAGGCCGGTGTGGCATCCCGCCGTGAGTCAGAAACAATTATCCAGGAAGGTCGGGTTACCGTGAACGGTGTGGTTGTCACCGAACTGGGCACCAAGGCCGATCCGGAGACAGACAGCATTGCCGTTGATGGCAAAGCGCTTACTATCGACGAAAAACGGGTCTACATCCTCCTGTATAAGCCGGTAGGCTACATGACCACCATGAAGGACCCGGAAGGGCGTCCCATCGTTACCGACCTGCTCACGGGGGTCAAGGAGCGGGTTTACCCGATAGGCCGGTTGGATTACAACACCGAGGGATTGCTCCTTTTAACCAATGACGGCGCGCTGGCTAACATACTGATGCATCCGAGCCACGAGGTCGACAAGGGGTATCTGGTCAGGGTGAGCGGGCAGGTATCGGCGATCCAGATCAAGAAGCTTTGCGACGGTGTCAAGCTGGAAGACGGCATGACCGCGCCCGCCAAGGTGCTCCCGTTTAGCGAAAGCGAGAACAACACCTGGATCTCCATAACCATCCACGAGGGGCGGTATCGGCAGGTGCGGCGTATGTGCGAGGCGGTGGGGCTGAACGTGGTTCGCCTCAAGAGGGCGCGTTACGATTTCCTGGAGATCGGCGAGATGAAGCCGGGCGAGTTCAGGTTTCTGGATCCGGAGGAAGTTGCGAAGCTCAGAAGAAAGACGGTACCAAGCTCCGGGCGCGGCCCGCGCAAGACCGGTGTAGTTGCCAGGCGGGGTTCGATCACGCGTAGGTAGCACGTCTGGCCTCGTACCAACTAAAAAGCCGCCCGGGGTTTCGGGGCGGCTTTTATTCTCTTGGCACTCGCATGTTCAGGCGCTCATCTTTTTTTCTTTGGGCATCCGCGGCTCCTTGGGGGGCTTTTTTTCGGGCCCTCCCTTGGCGGCCAGTTTCGCCGCCCGCACGGCCCGCGCCTTGGCGAGGTTGTCGGCCAGACCTTTCTCCTGGGCCATCCTTCTACGAGCCTCTGAGAAGTTCTTGGCGGTCAATGCCTGGCTGCTCGGGATGCCAAACTGTTTCCTGTACGCGCCCGGCTTCAGACCGTGCACCTGGGCCAGGTGGCGGGCGAGCGTTTTCATGCCGCTCTTGCCGCAAAGCATGCAACTCACCTGGTCCGGTTGAAAAGCCTTTTTCAGGGTGAGGGCAGGCCCCTTTGTCTCGGCCTTCTCTGTTCCTTCCCCTCCTGACTCAATATCTAATTTCTGCAAGGCAATATGCACCTTCTGTAGTTCAAGAAGCAGATCTTCACCGGACATCTCTGTAATCGACGCATGCGAAGAGACTATGTTGGCGGTCAATTCGAGAAGTGTTGATGCCATCTTTCGCTCCTCCTTAAAAATTTTTTAAGGTGTAGGTTTTAATTATGACAATTAAACTACAAGGTATTTTAAAATCAAGCGCTAAATCAATATTCTACACAAAAAAGTTGACTGTCTTGACTCATTTCTGTTAGTTTTCAGCGCTGATTGCTTAACGGAAAACTGGATTTGGGGTTATGAGGATTTTTGATAATGGGAAGAATAGAGATAGATGAGATCAGATGCAAAGGGTGTGGTCTCTGCACCATCGCCTGCCCAAAGAAGCTGATTACCCTATGCGATAAGCTCAATAACCAAGGGTACTCACCAGCCGAAATTAGCTCTCAGGAGCAGTGCACTGGTTGTGCTCTCTGTGCCGAAATCTGTCCTGATGTTGCCATAACCGTTTTCAGATAGTTTAGCTCCAGACGTAGTGTCAGGAAAACCGTTTCATTGAGTACGCGACAGTTGCACTGATGCCGTTATCGCTTAGCTGCTCTAGAGTCGATTGATTAAGTCGTATTTTTTTCGGGAGGACTAAGTGTCAAAACGCCTGTTCGTAAAGGGGAACGAGGCCGCCGCCATGGGGGCTATCGAGGCCGGATGCCGCTACTATTTCGGTTATCCGATCACCCCCCAAAGCGATATACCGGAATATTTCTCACGTGAGCTCCCCAAGCTCCCCGGCGAGTTCATCCAGGCAGAGAGCGAGGTGGCAGCCATCAACATGCTCCTTGGAGCCTCCGCCTGCGGCGTACGCGCCTTAACCTCCTCTTCCAGTCCCGGCATTTCCCTGAAACAGGAAGGTATCTCCTATATGGCCGGGGCTGAACTTCCCGGCGTTATCATCAACATATCCCGCTCCGGCCCGGGCCTGGGTGGCATCGACGCCTCGCAGTCCGACTATTTCCAATCCGTGAAAGGGGGAGGGCATGGCGGCTACCGCATTCCGGTGCTGGCTCCCAATTCCGTCCAGGAGATGTACGACCTCACCATGCACGCCTTCGACCTGGCCGACATCTACAGGACCCCGGTAATGGTGCTGGGCGACTCGGTGGTCGGGCAGATGAAAGAGGCACTGGTGCCAAACCCGCGTCCTGAGTGCGAACTCCCTGAGAAGGGATGGGCGGTGCGCGGCAAGGGGGGGGCTGAGCAGAGGGTTGTCAAGTCGCTCTTTCTGGGTGACGGTGAGCTGGAGGCGCACAACTGGCATCTGCATGCCAAATATCAGGTGATGAAGGAAAAAGAGTGTCTGTACGAGGAGCAGGACAGCTCCGACGCCACCCTTCTGGTGGCAGCCTTCGGTTCAGTGGCGCGGATTGCCCATACCGCAATTGCCATGGCCAGGGAGGCTGGCTTGAAGGTCGGCCTGTTCCGCCCGGTGACGCTCTTTCCCTTTCCGGAGCGGGCGCTCGCGCAGGCGGCAAGCTGCGGCGGCCATGTCCTGGTGATAGAGCTGAATACGGGCCAGATGGTTGAGGACGTACGCCTGAGCGTGGGAGCGGGAGTGCAGGTTTCCTTCTATGGCAGGCCACCCGGCGCCGGATCGCTCCCCTCTCCGGAGGAACTGTTCGAGGTGATCAAAAAGCATTACGACCAGGCGTCGCAATAGGGCCCAGAGGGATTTCACATGCAACAGGTTTTTAAGAGGCCAGTAAGTCTCAAGGATGTACAGACCCACTTTTGTCCCGGCTGTCATCACGGTACCATCCATCGCCTGGTGGCGGACGCCCTGGACCTATTCGGGGTGCAAGAGCGGACCATCGGGGTCGCATCGGTCGGCTGTTCAGTCTTTCTTTACAGTTACTTCGACATCGACGTCGTAGAGGCTCCACACGGCCGTGCACCCGCCGTTGCTACCGGCGTCAAGCGTGTCAAGCCCGACAGCTTTGTTTTCAGCTATCAGGGAGACGGAGACCTGGCGGCGATCGGAACCGCCGAAATCATCCATGCCGCCAACCGCGGCGAGGACATCACCGTCATCTTCGTGAACAACACCACCTACGGCATGACCGGCGGCCAGATGGCGCCGACCACGCTGGTAGGTCAGAAGACCTCCACATCCCCCTACGGCAGGAACAAGAGTAAGGACGGCTCCCCTATCAGGATGGCGGAATTGCTTGCGCAGTTAGGCGGTGTCGCCTTTTCAGCCCGGGTCGCGGTGGACTCGCCCAAGCATCTGATGGAGGCGAAAAAGGTGATCAGGGAGGCGTTTGGCTATCAGGCGCAGGGGAGAGGATTTTCCTTTGTTGAGGTGCTCTCGGCCTGTCCGACCAACTGGGGTGTCAATCCCCTACTGGCCAACGCCCGCATTTCGGAAGAGATGATCCCGTATTTCCCGCTGGGCGTGTTCAAGAAAGAGGAAAGCGTTTAGAAAAAGTCCCCCTTTAACAAAGGGGGATTTAGGGGGATTTGCCTTGTAGGGCTGCTTGCACTCTGTAGCAAGCTGGGTAAAATCCCCCCCCACCCCCCTTTGTCAAAGGGGGGAGTTTTTGTAGAACGTAGAACGTAGAACGGATTCAGGGAGGTCTCATGCGACACGATGTACTGATAGCCGGTTTTGGCGGGCAGGGGGTGCTCCTAGCCGGAAACCTCCTCTCATATGCCGCCATTGATGAAGATAAAAACGTTTCCTACTTCCCCGCCTATGGCGTCGAGAAACGTGGAGGGGCTGCCACCTGCACGGTCGTGATCGCCGACGGCGCCGTCGGTTCGCCCGTGGTCGGTCACCCCTCAGTCCTGATAGCCCTGAACCAGAGCTCGCTGGACCGATTCGGCTCCCGGGTGCGCAAGGGCGGAATCTGCATACTAAACTCCTCGCTGGTTGACGCCGCCACACTCGATCGAGACGATATCGACATCGTCCCCATAGCCATGAACGAAATCGCCATGGAGCTCGGTGACGCCAGGATGGTCAATATGGTGGCAGTGGGCGCCTACGTGGAACTTACCGGCGCTGTCGGCGTCTCCTCGCTGGCCGGCGCACTCCGCGAAGCGCTGCCGGAAAGAAACCATCGCTTCATACCGGCGAACCTCGATGCCGTCGAAGCGGGAGCACGAATCGCTCGTGGGAAAAAAGCTTGACTTTTG
>Ga0209317_1000340_pt1 | contig 58168 bp, 40 predicted proteins | sample RifGroB2_FD_183994 | JGI IMG/M metagenome (GOLD analysis project Ga0209317, IMG submission 183994) | Soil microbial communities from Rifle, Colorado, USA - Groundwater B2 (SPAdes) (version 2) | ecosystem: Environmental > Terrestrial > Soil > Unclassified | place: Rifle, Colorado | collected...
ATAAATAGACTTTTGTGCGTTTAGATTAGCCATTTTTTTAACGCTAACCCAACAATTAATCATAAAGATAACAAATTGTATTCAATTCGCCAAATAATTCACCATTGTTTTAAAAGCGATTTCCCTGAACTGAAGGATCAACCATATTTATCAGCGTATATTCTTTCATTCGTTATTATTGAACAAGGTTTACCTACTCCCTTTCTGCCGTTTCGGTTTTCTGCCATCCATCAAATGAACAACAAGTCCCGACATGTTTTAGTTTTGGAGGCGCACAAAAAAAGCTGTTTCAGGCTAGATTGAAACAGCTCTTGAAATCAGATAATTTAATTTGCTATTTTTTGTAAAATGGAAGAATCAGAAATGTGTAAATCGTGCAACCTATACAGATTGCAAATATAAATTCAAGGCTGGCAAAAAAGATCAAAATGCCGGCAACAATCAATGACGCCAAACTTAGTTTAAAGACGAACAGCCCGGTGATTACGGCAGTCATTAAAAATCCCAGGCGGGCGGCAAAAACTTTAGGAGCCTTGTCAATCATTTTAAGCGGTAAGTTAAGCGTATTACTCAAAGAGTGACTTAAAAAACTAATCGGACTAAATTTTATTTCAGTGAAAGCCCTGATGAAGAAGTCGGCCATTAAAAAAACGATCAACAATACCCAATTCAGAACAAAAGCCAAAACAATAGTAAAGATTGCGAACATGGCATTTAATCTGGTTACCTGTTCATTAATCCTCTGATCTGAGATGGGGCAAATTAAATTTTTCATAGATTCCATTTATTCTTATTGTAAGAACAACTGAATTTGCTTTTTGATTTCAAAATTCGAAAATAAAAGATAAAAAACCGCCTTATTTGTTGAAATATATAATTCAAATCATATTTATAACTTTATCAGCTTGAACTATTCCGTCTAATTGCGTTTCAGGCTGAAGAGTGCATTCAACGAAGAAAAGTTTTGTGCGAAAAATTCAATGTTTGGTCGATTTTCAGAATAAAATTGGCTGCTTCGTTGCATTTTCCTAATTTCACGCTTTTAATTTTTATTCGGATGATGTATCCAAAACTTACCATTAACACTCCTTTGGCATTAATCAACCAGTACGCCCAAAATACTTTGGTTGATCGTCTTGGAATCTGTTTCACTGCTTTGGGCGAAGGTTGGGTCGAAGCCAGTATGCCTGTTGATGAGCGTACATGCCGTCCCGGAGGTTTTTTACACGGCGGGGCCAATCTTGCTTTGGCCGAAACCCTTGCCGGATTAGGGTCAATGTTGATCGTTGATATTCAGGAATTTGATATTCTCGGAATTCAGGTGAGCGCCAACCATACCGGAAGTGTAACTGAAGGAACAGTTTATGCCAGGGCCGAAATTGTGCATCAGGGCAACCAAACCCATGTTTGGAATGTTGAAATGAAGAATGAAACCGGAAAACTGGTTTCCACCGCACGAGTAACCAACCTGATTGTAAAACGGAATGGAAAATAATTCAACGGCTCAGGCTGTTCTTGACCAGTTAATCGAAAAACAAATTGCCTTTGCCTGCTGGTTTTACCCACAGGAATCACAAATGGGGCTTGTTGTCGGAAATGCTTCTGATGTGCTGTTTTTTGATGGGTTTGATCAGCTCAACGGGGAAGCTGGTTTTGTTTTTGCACCTTACCAAATCACAGAAAACAGCCCTGTGATTTTGCTTAAACCAAAAGTGTATATTGATGACTTTAGATATGAAAATGAGTTGGACATCAAAAGTTTTGAACCTTTCGAAAAGAAAGTTGAAAATGAAATTTGTTCCCCCCAATCGAAGGATGATTACCTGAAACTAATTGAGGAAACCCTTATTTCAATTCGCGATGGGGCGCTTTCGAAAGTCATCATCGCGCGTCAGATTCCGGTAAAAAGAACAGGCGCTTCGCTGGGTGGCACATTTTTACAGTTGCACGACCAAACCCCGAATGCATTCACTTTTCTGGTAAACTTGCCGGTTGCCGGAACCTGGATGGGAGCAACTCCTGAAGTTTTGATAAAGTCGGAAGGAAAGTATTTCGAAACTGTTTCCCTGGCCGGAACACAGGTTCGAAAGTTGGTTGAGGATGAATATTTCTGGAGCACAAAAGATATCGAAGAACAGGCGTTTGTTTCAAGATACATGCTCGATGTGTTTTTTAATTTTGATATTCACCAGTATAAAACCAGTGGTCCGGAAACAATGGAGAGCGGGAAAGTTGCTCACCTGAAAACTTCATTTTTTTTTCCTGCTGAAAAAATTGAGAATTGCCTGGGAAGTTTCATTGCCGATTTACATCCAACTCCGGCAGTTTGCGGGTTACCAAAGGATCTGGCAGCAGAGTTTATCCTGAAAAACGAGGTTTTCGAACGAAAATATTATACCGGCTATTTAGGCCCCTGGCGTTTGAATCGGCAAGTCGCACTTTTTGTAAATTTACGATCTATGGAAATTACTACTGAAGAATACATTTTGTATGCAGGAAGTGGTATCACTTCGCACTCCATACCTGAAAAGGAATGGGACGAAACCAACCAAAAGGCAAAAACCTTACTTTCGGTGATTAACCCAGAATAAATTGAAATGGTTTCAGACAAAAAACATATCCAACAGCTAGCATCCCTGCTCCTGAAAAAGGGAATAACCGATATCGTAATTTCACCCGGAAGCCGCAATGCGCCGATGATTAATACATTTACCGGTATGCCTGGATTTCGTTGCCGGAATATTGTGGACGAACGAAGTGCTGCCTATTTTGCACTCGGACTTTCACTGGCCAAACAATGTCCGGTAGCCATAGTCTGCACATCAGGAACTGCTGCACTAAATTATACACCAGCCGTTGCCGAAGCTTTTTACCAGAATATTCCATTGATCATTCTCACAGCCGACCGGCCCGAATATTGGATTGATCAGGCCGAAAGCCAGTGTATCCGTCAGGATGGAATCTATAAGAATTTTACCAAAAAAGGAGTAAGCTTGCCTTTGGGCGAATCGGAAAAGGAACTTTGGTTTGCTGCCCGGCAAATTAACGAATGCCTGAACCTGGCCGTTTCTGACACTCCTGCCCCGGTACATATTAACATTCCGCTCGAAGAACCTTTACACCGACTGGTTCAGGAAGATTTGCCGGAAGTGAAAGAAATTGAACAGGCCGAAATTCAAACTCAAATTACCGAAAATGAACTTTGCCAACTGTCGGAAACAATCAATCAATCTCAAAAAATATTGATTTTGGCCGGGCAACTGAATCCCAATCCCATACTGGAAAATATGTTGGCCGGATTTGTGGTAAAAACTGGAGCTGTGGTTTTGCTCGAGCATTTGTCGAATCTTTCTGATCCCCGGTTTTGTGAAAACATTGACATTTTGATGGCTTCCATTCATGATGATTCGGAAGACTTTCAACCCGATTTGCTGATCACTTTTGGCGGACAGTATGTTTCGAAGCCGCTCAAACAGTTTCTGCGGAAAAACAAACCGGCACAGCACTGGCATCTGAGTTTGGGCGGCGAACATGTTGATACTTATAAGGCATTGACTAAAGTGATCAAAACTGATGCAACTAACTTTTTCGTTGCTCTTTCGGAACGGGTACAACTCATCAATCACAACTTTTTGAAACGATGGAAGAGTAAAGAAATATGGGTCAATCAGCTTCGCGACGAATTTGTTAAGAGTATTGAATTTAGCGATCTGAAAGCCTTTGGGCTGATCGGACAAAAAATACCGGTCAACACCGTTGTTCATTTGGGCAACAGTTCGCCTGTGCGGTATGCCTTGATCCATAACCGGGTCGAAAACGTGATGTATTTCAGTAACCGCGGCACTGCCGGAATTGATGGTTGTTTATCAACCGCTGTCGGTTTTGCCAGCGAATCGGATAAATTAAATACGATCATTCTTGGCGACCTGTCGTTCTTTTACGATTCGAATGCCCTGTGGAACAAATACATCGGGGCAAACCTTCGAATCATCGTGATCAACAATGGCGGTGGAAACATTTTCGGAATGATCAAAGGTCCGTCAGATTCACCTGCTTTTGCTGAACATTTTTTTACTGAAAATACCCGCAAAGCGGAAGTATTGGCCAAAGCATTCGGGCTGGATTATTTCAAAGCCGAAAATGAAGTTGAACTGGCACAGGCACTGGATGAGTTTTATTCGCCAACACAAAAACAAGCCGCTTTGCTGGAAGTTTTTACCGATGCTGAGGTAAATGTGAGGGTGTTCCGGGAGTTGTTTAAACAGGTAAAAGGATAAAAAGGTGGAAACTTAATTTATAAATACTACTCCGAAATGTCAAAAAATTAAAAATGCCACTAAGACACCAAAACACTAAGTTGCACAAAGTATTGAATATCTGTTATTATTCTTAGTGAAGCCTTCGTGGCCTTTGTGACTTCGTTGCAGAAAAAGACTTATCGGAGTTGGCTCATTTATTAGAACTTATAAGAACTTACAAGAACTTACAAGAAGTATTCGATTAAATATATGAATATCAATTAATAACAACATACCATGAGCACAAACAGACAATGGCAAACCATCCGCGAATACGAAGATATTTTCTTCGATTATTTCGACGGAATCGGAAAAATTACCATCAACCGGGAGCGTTACCGCAATGCTTTCAGGCCAACAACCGTGAACGAAATGTCGGATGCCCTAAAGATTTGCCGGGAAGATCAGCGCATCAGCGTAGTGGTTCTGACTGGCGCCGGCGACAAAGCTTTTTGTGCCGGTGGCGATCAAACCGTGAAAGGCAAAGGAGGCTACATGGATAAAGATGGCATTCCGCGCCTCAATATTCTTGAGGTTCAGAAACAAATCCGTTCCATGCCAAAACCTGTAATCGCGATGGTGAATGGTTACGCAATTGGCGGCGGGCACGTTTTGCATGTAATTTGCGACATCAGCATTGCCAGCGAAAATGCCATCTTCGGACAAACCGGGCCCAAAGTAGGGAGTTTCGATGCCGGATTGGGTTCATCGTATCTGGCTAGCATTGTCGGTCAGAAAAAAGCCCGTGAAATCTGGTTCATGTGCCGCCAGTATTCGGCTGCGGAAGCTTTGGAAATGGGATTGGTGAACAAAGTTGTGCCGTTCGATCAGTTGGAAGACGAGGTGGTTGCCTGGGCCCAGCAAATGCAGGAACACAGTCCGCTGGCGCTGCGAATGCTGAAACTTGGAATGAACGCCGATCTCGATGGGCAGATTGGAATTCAGGAATTTGCCGGAAACACAACCTTACTTTATTACCTCACCGAAGAAGCTCAGGAAGGCAAAAAAGCTTTCCTCGAAAAACGTAAACCTGACTTTAAAAAGTACCCTAAATTTCCTTAATGGCATCACTAAAAAGTTGGATCAAAGCAGCGCGTTTACGAACATTGCCTCTTGCTATGTCGGGTATTTTGATGGGCGCAGCCTTATCATTTTTCGACGGTGGTTTCAATCCGAATGTGACCGTTCTGGCCATTGTAACCGCTTTATTTATCCAAATTTTTTCGAATTTTGCCAACGACTTCGGCGATTCGCAAAAGGGGACAGATAATCAGCATCGTGTTGGTCCGAAACGCACAGTACAAAGCGGCGAAATTAGTCCAATCCAAATGAAAACCGGAATGGTTGTCTTAATCATTCTTAGTCTGGTAAGCGGAATTTGGTTGGTTGCCGAAGGCACAAAAGGGCTTGACTTGACTGTTTTTTTGATTTTTCTGGCTTTGGGAATTCTTGCGCTGATTGCTGCATTCCGTTATACTGCCGGCAGTAATCCGTATGGATATGCCGGATTTGGCGACCTGGCTGTTTTTCTGTTCTTTGGAATATTACCAGTGGCAGGTACTTATTTTCTGAATACCCATGAGATTACTCCTGAACTGTTTTTGCCAGCTATCAGTATCGGTTTTTTTAGTACCGGAGTTCTTAACCTCAATAATATGCGGGACATTGAGAACGACCGGAATTCAGGAAAAAATACCGTAGTGGTTCGTTTGGGTAGCGCCAATTCGAAAATCTATCACTCGGCTCTGATTTTAATTGGGATTCTGGCGGCTGTTATTTTTACTACACTAAATTCAAAGTCAACGTTTCAATGGTTATTTCTGCTGTCGTTCCCGTTGTTTATAGGCGATCTGATACAGATTAACAAAGTTGCCAAGCCCCAAAACTTCGATCCCTTCCTGAAAAAATTATCGCTGGCAACGCTGCTTTTTACGTTGTTGTTTGGATTGGGGATTTTTCTGGTTGGTCATTGAAAGTCATTAATTGTCATTGGTTGTCATTCATTGTCAATTACCGTCAATGACCAGAAGAATTTTAATGACTATAAATGACTTAATGACTACAGATGACGGGGGCCTTTAGTGCGAATCAATCTTTGCTCCGAAAGCCAGATCGCCGGCATCGCCGAGTCCCGGAACTATGTATGACAGGTGGGTCATATCCGGATCAACTGCACCAATCCATAAGGTAACATTTTCAGCAGTAATGTGTTTGGTCACATATTCTACTCCCTGGGTACTTGCAATAACTACCACCAGATGGACTTGTTTTGGGGTTCCTTTTTCCATTAAGGCGCGATAACCAATTTCCATAGATGAACCTGAAGCAAGCATAGGATCTGAAAGGATCACCACTTTCCCATCAAGCGAAGGGGAGGCCAGATATTCGAACTCGATATGAAATTCACCGGCAGCGTCGTATTTCCGGTAGGCTGAAATAAATGCATTCTCTGCGTGATCGAAAATGTTTAGTAAGCCTTGCTGAAGCGGTAATCCGGCACGTAAAATAGTTGCTAAAACCGGATGCTGAACAAGGGTGGAAACCTTTGCAATTCCAAGTGGAGTTTTTATTTCAGTTATTTCGTAATCCATCACTTTGCTTATTTCGTAAGCAAAAATCTCGCCTAAACGCTGAAGGTTTTTTCGGAAACGCATCGGATCTTTCTGAATGACTTCGCAGCGGATTTCTGAAATGAACTGATTGAATACGGAGTTCAATCCTCCAATGATATTTACCTTCATGATGTTAATAGTTTCGGCGAAAATAATTAAAATTCGCAAACCAAAAGAATGCTTTTAAATATGCAAATCAGTGTTTAATAAGTTTTCATGCAGCAATTTAGTCATCCGATGAATTTCTAATTAACTGATTAACAGGCTGAAAATATTTAAGTCTTTTGCAAAAAATATTCATCGGATGACTTTTCGGAGTGGCCTCAATATTTGCATAAGTTTTGGCAGTTTGTTTTGATGAACAGAGTAATAGGTTTCGGGTTTAGCGCCGAAACCAGCATAAAATCTTGCTATGCCCGCCAGGTTTGATCCTTCAAAATCGAGAATCTGGTTTTTACCTGCCTTATCGCTTATAAATTTATCAATCAATAAAAACATGGCGCTTTGATCTATCCCCTGTGCATTGGATGATGCAGCCAGGAAAATGTATTTCTGATAGGTATTCAGGAAAAAGGCTGAAGCTATCAAATTATTGGTGGCATCCCATGCCCCGTATATTTCACCCAGATGATTGATTAAAGCATAACTAATTACCTTTTGCAGAGCTAAATAATGCTTAAGTTTAACGTCGGTTGAATGATCTTTGAGATTTTGTTGAGTAAAGAGCAGAAAAAATTTAATGTCAAATACTTGTGATATAAAGACTTTGTTTCGGATAGCTTTTTGAATATTCCTGCGGGTGTTTGAATTGTAAGAATTCCGTATATTTTCGAGTCCAGACTCAAGGTGCAACTGATAGGTGGCATTTGGCTCAAGGATGAAACTATGGGTGGTTGGCCTGTTGGCTAAATTAAGCTTCATGTCGGTAAGCCTGAATTGCCTGGGAATTGAATTTAAAAACTGGTTGACAATCTCAGGTTCAGTTGGAAAAGCCGAAAAAACTCCCAACTGCTGGGTGAAAAATGGTTGGTAAATATACCTGATCCCATATTTTCGGTTATTGGGCAAGGGCATCACGTACAAATAGTCGCCCCAAATCAACGCATCCCAATGCGGACAGATCCGATCGAGAAACCAACTGCTTGCATAAGCAATGCCTGAAGTTGAATGGTCTATACACCGGTCCCATTTGGTACGGTCAATATCTTTGTTTTTTACAAACTTAATTTCAGGATTACTCATTTTCATACTTCGTGCCGGTTTCCAGAATTTGTTCAAAAACGATTCGCCATCCGAGCCATTGGCCCGAATCTTTGAGCGATTCGTTATGCCAGAGACTGATAAACGTTCCATCAACTTTTTTTACTTCGAGCATCAATTTTTCGATTAGCTGTCCTGCCTTTTCAGGATCCAGGTGCATGTAATTTTTCAGGGTCACATCCATAACCTGAAACGGATGAATCATCAATTCAGTACTTCGGTTACGGCTCAGATCAAAAAAGGGGAAGGGAGTACAAGTGCCGGCCCTGAATCCGGCTATACGTGCAAATCCCATGGTGAAATCTTCGGTGATGCCCATTTTTTGAAGGTTTTGATACGTTTTTGGGAATTGAAGTTTCAGGTAATGCTGGCGGCTCCGGGTTATGGGCCTCTGAATAATGTCTTCCAACCTTTCCTTTTCTTTTTCAAACATCCAGGGTTTGTAATTGGATGCATACGACGGATGAATGCCCACTTCACAAACCGATGATATACTGGCTATTAATTCCCTGAATGGTTTCTTTTTGTGCGAAATATTTTTGTCGTACTGGTTCCGGTCGCCGATCAGGAAAAAGAAATGGATATGGTTCAGAAGTCCTTTGTATGTTTCAAGAATGTATTTGTACGTATCGTACGGATCTTTCCTGATACCCAGAAATACAATTAAACGCTGTTTCAGTTCGTCTGCCCTGCCATGAAAAATGGCTTTCAGAACTGCCCCGAATGAAACAATGGGATTTTTATTTTTGAACGCCCAGGCATTATCAATGTCAATGGTAGTCAGAAATTGAAAATTACGTTTCCGGACTTTAAATTCCGGGAACTGATCTGTGATTTTTTCAGAAATCCAGTAGGCTATCTGATCAACAATAGGTTTTTCATGTAACCCTAACTGGTACAAAATATTTTCGGAATCGGTAAACCGTTCGTACTCATCGGTTCCTACTGAAAGATATTCTTCATACCTGGTAATCAGATAAAAAATGCAGGCAAACGGGTCGAAGGGTAGGAAAGAGTCGTCAGAAGAAGGGAAAAACAGCCGGAACTGTAAGAATTCAACTTCGGTAATTTCCTGCTTTGAAATGGTTTTTTCGAATAAAAGTGAATGAGCTTTCAGGAATATACCGGAAGAAAGACTGGCTGGCGAATAATTAATTTTAGGTAGGTTTGATTGAAGGAATTCGTTCTGGTCGGAAGTAAAACCAGGCTCAACGCCAAGGATAGTATTAAAAATGAATTCAAAGGTATATTCAACCCGGGGAGTAATTTCGGGAACAAAAATCAGGAGTTTAGTATGTTGCGTTTTTTCCACAGTGGAGTTCAAGATTTCACAAGAAGTACATCAAATTTTTCTGATATCAGATCAGCCCTTCATCGGCGAAGCTAAAGTACGAACCATTTCCGATAATCAGGTGGTCGAGCACCGGAATGTCCATGTGTTTTCCAGCTTCCTGAATTTTTTTTGTGATATCCTTGTCAGCTTCACTCGGTACGAGGTTACCCGATGGATGATTGTGGCACAATATAAGGGAACATGCCCCATTTTCCAGCGCTTTTCTTAGGATAATACGTACATCAATGACTGTTCCCACAAGTCCGCCCTGACTCACCATCATCTTATCAATGTAAATATTGTTTCGGTTGAGCAGCAAAATCCAAAATTCTTCGTGCGGAAGGTCGCTCAGCAAAGGTTTGAAGATACTGGCGGCATCAGCGCTGGTAATCACTTTGGGCTTTTCGTCGGGCTCCGATTCTTTTCTCCGCCGGCCTAGTTCAAGCGCCGACATAATGGTAATGGCTTTTACTTCGCCAATTCCTTTAAATTTTCGGAGGTCGCTAATGGTTTTTTTGCCCAGTTCGTTGAGGTTATTGTTTACCGAAGCTAAAATCCGGCGCGACACTTCAACTGCCGATTCATCCAGGTTGCCGGAACCAATCAAAATGGCGATTAATTCAGCCTCAGACAATGAGCGGATTCCTTTGGTTTGCATTTTCTCGCGCGGCCGGTCTTCAACGGCCCATTCCTTGATACTTAATTTTTTATACATGTGAGTGAAAGTTATGCTCAACTAAGTTATGAAACTGCAATGAATTTGCCAAAATTTATTTTCAGAATGGTTCAAAAATCAACTGAAACTGCCGTTCAGAAGGCATCACCCTGTATTTGTTCAAAACTGAAATGGCCGTGCAACCAACACCACTCAATGTATAATCTACGTTTAGTGTTACTCCTTCGAACGGTTTCAGTTGAAATGGATAAAGTGCCCGTGAAAGATTATCCGACTGCACATTTTGCGCACTGAAGCTGAATGGTTCTGACGATGAAATCTTAACGCCAATTCCCTGCGCATTTTGAAGGGTAGTCCAACGGACATCTGTTTTATTACCGTTTTCCTGCGGAATCAAATAAGGCACATATTGGTCGGCCACCGATCCGGAATAAACGCCGACTTTTGCTCCGGTTTTACGGTCGGGATAAGTTTCGAACGGTCCGCGGCCATACCATTTTATTTGGTCAAACGGCTGGTTCAACACCATTTGAAGACCCATGCGAGGAAGCCATTCAGGCATTTTTCCACAGGGAATTACAGTGTGGTCAAGTGTCATTCTTCCTAAGCCTGAAATCGTAAAAACAAACTGATTTTCGAATGAAGTAGAAATATCGCTGTTGGAGGTATGACTTTCAATCACCAGACTGATCTCGTCGGAGGTTTTTGTCCAGTTGATTCGGTCGGCAGTCGTAGCCATCTGGTCGAGGCCATGAGAAAACCAGGCATTCGATTGTCCCGTCCCCATTCCGGGAGTGCGGGCCAAGCCCGATTTCCAGATAGTCCATTGATCAATGTCGTTAGCCAGCGGTGCACGCCAAACGTTCAGGTTCAGTCCTTCTTTCAGCAACTCTGTTCCGCCGAAAACGATTGAAGTCAAACATCCGGTTTTTTTACTGAAATGGTAGGCGAAATTGCCTCCTTTCACCTGAATCTGATCCGAATTTTCAACGACTTCAGGAGCAGGCAAACTGGTGACAACTTCAGTAGTCAGAACTTGTTTACTTTTCAAAGGCAGTTGATCCCAGGCTTTTTCAAAACCTTTTTTCGCCCAGGGCTGGTCAGTTTTCTGGCGGAAACTCACCATCAGGAAATATTCTTTTCCAGCCTCCTGAACAAAAGGCAGATATGGAACAGTGTATTTGACTTTTGATACTGGAGGAACAGAAGTTTCAAAAGTTCCTTCTTTTATCACCGCTCCTTCGCACTGCAACTGCCAGGTGGCCTCCAGTTCGCTGGTATTGGTAAAATGCATCCGGTTCCAGATTTCAACTTCGCCTGTCGTTTCGTTAATCATTTTTACAGAAACCGGTTGAGCCGATTTTTTAATCTGCCACATTTCGGGTTGAGGAGTGCGATCGGGCCAGATGGTGCCGTATGTGCGGCCACCAACTCCCATACTGAAGAATTCCTGATTGGTTTTTTGTTCGTCGAAATCGAGCCAGCAAAGGGCTGATTTTTTGGTTGCTTCGGTTGGATTCATCAAATCCTGAGCATTCATCGCCTTGTCGAAAACGGCAAACTGATCGAAGGCCGCGTTGCTGTAATGATCCGGATTTTCCTGTGCTTCAATCTCCGGATTCCGGCCAATATTGATGGGGAATGGTTTGTTTTCGATGGTCAGTGAACAGGGTGTTTCTGTTTTTTTGACTCCATTGATATAAAGTTGAAGATGTGTACCGTTGTAAATTCCGGTAACGAGGTGCCAATTGTTTTGCCAGTTTTCAGGAAGAACGGTTATTACACTTGTCTTTTTTTTGTCGCCCACGTAAAATTCCAGATCTTTTTCGCTGATTTGTTCTATTCCAAATTGAAAAAATCCTTTCGAGACGAAAGTTCCGTTGCCATTCCATTCACGTGGTTTTACCCAGAACGAAACAGTTAATGCTTTTCCGGAGATATCGAGTTTTGGGTCGCGGTACAATTCCACCCAGGTATCGGTTCCGGTGAGTTGAACGGCCTTCCCGAATTTACCCGCAACCAGTTCAGTTTTGCCCATCAATGCTGCGTTCATATATTTCCCTGAAGCATCCGGAGTGCTGATATGTTTTTCGCGCAGACCGGGACTTACAAAATCCCAGATGGCGCCGCCCATCAGGCGCGGATACTCATAAATTACGTCCCAGTATTCGTCCAGTCCACCCAGACTGTTCCCGGTGGCAGCCAGGTATTCGTCCATAAATGACGGACTAGGGTCAACCGACTCAGGCGATTGTCCAAAAAACACTTTCAGTTCGAACGGAGTGCCGTAACGGGGACCAATAATATCCTCACATTTCACCGGGTTTTTACCAGGATGGTCGAGGTCGTTCCCGCCGTACATCCAGGCCGGACGGCTGGGATCAAGACGTTTTCCGGCGGCAATCACTTCACAGATGTTAAAGCCCGAACCACTTTCATTTCCGGCGCTCCAGAAGATGATACTCGGGTGATTGCGGTCGCGGAGCACCATTTTTTCGGTACGTTCCACATACGATTTGGTCCATTCGGGCAGGTTCGATATAAATTCGGTGGCATGTGCTTCCACCCCGGCCTCGTCAACGATGTAAATACCCAATTCGTCGGCCAGTTCGAGGTATTCCTTCACCGGCGGGTAATGGCAAGTGCGCACACAATTGATGTTGAACTGCTTCATCAGGTAAAAATCTTTGCGGATGGTTTCCACATCCATTGTGTGGCCCAAATCGGGATGCTGCATGTGGCTGTTAACGCCATTCAGCTTTACCGGTACGCCATTAACGTAATAAACCTGGTGCTTCACTTCCACTTCTTTAAATCCAATTCGCTCAGATAATGCTTCCGTAGTTTTTCCTGAAGGATCAATCAATTCGAAGCCAATGTGGTATAAATTGGGCTTTTCGTCCGACCATTTCAGTGGTGATTTCACCGGGGCATTCAGGCGAATAGTCGTTTTTTCTCCCGCAACCAATGAGATTTTTTCTGAAGTGAGATTCTCCAAAACCATCCGGTTTTGTTGATCGAAGAGGCAAACTTGTACCTGATAATTTTGAACCGGGGCAGATGAATAATTCTGTATTTCAGCTTCCACTTTCAGGGTTGCATCCTCATATTTATCGTCCAGATCGGTGGAAACGTAATAATCGCGGATATGCACTTTGGGTGTGGCCATCAGGTAAACGCTGCGGAAAATACCACCCAGCCGCCACATGTCCTGATCTTCGTTGTAGATTCCGTCAGAGTATTGAAAAACCATCACCGAAACGGTATTCTTCCCCGGTTTTACCAGTTTGGTTACATCAAATTCAGCGGGCTCATTGGCTCCCTGATTGTATCCCACTTCCTGTCCGTTTATCCAAACAAAATAGGCGGAAGCAACGCCTTCGAAATGCAAGAACAACTGCTTGTCCCAGAATCCTGAAGGAACGTTAAACGTTTTGCGATAAGAACCAACCGGATTATAATCTCTCGGAATTTTTGGTGGATCAGATTTAAATGGTTGCGCAACATTGCGGAAAATCTTCTCGCCCCAACCCTGCATCTGCCACATTCCGGGCACGGTAATTTCAGCCATTCCTTTTTCGCTAAAATCATTCCTGAAAAAGTTTTTATTGATGCCATCAGGGTTGACGGTATACAGGAATTTCCATTTTCCGTCAAGCGAAAGATAACCTGAAGACTGCGCTTTCTCGCGTGTAAAAGCTTTATCCAAATTGGTGTATGGCAAAAGCGGGGCATGGCCTTCTTCCTGATTGAGCCCGATCATCTGCGGGTTTTCGATGTAATCGTAAAGGTTTTCAAGAAAAGGTTTGTGCTGGGCAACTGCAATTTGCAGGCTAAATACCAGAATAATGAAGAATGTGGAAAATTTGGTTTGGTTCATGGCAGTTGGTTAAGTGTCAGGATTACAATTATATGGAAATAATGGGTTGTTTGCAAATTTGGATTAACCACAGAGAAGACAGAGTTGTCACAGAGTTCTGATAGTGAGTTAATTCTTTGATTCATTTGACAAAAGTTAAGTTAGATTTTTGTAATTTGCGGGGAATAAAAACGATAATAACCGTATGAAGCCATCTATTTTAGAATGTATTGTGCGGGTTTCCCGCATATATAAATAAGTTGTTTGAAATTTGAAATCCATAAAATTTGGATTTGATATTAATAAAAAAACATGATAATTTTTTTCTCGATAAAAGAAATTACGCAACTATTAATTGTTTTTTATCATCTAAATAAAAAGATAAGACCATGAAAACGCTGATAATTTCGTTTGTTTTAATACTTTTCTTCGTTGCATGTCAAAAGGAAGAAAACGATTTGCTGAAATTTAGATTTGGAACATATTATGGCATAAGATACTCAAATTATGAAAATGTAGGTATTAATCGTCTTGACACAATAACTGTAAACTTTGAAGTTGTGAAATATAATTATAGTGGAACTCATACGCTTGATTATGGCAGCGGAAATTATTATATCCTAAATGATTCAATTGGATTTAACGATGAAAATGCAAGAATTACATTATATTCTTGGGAGTGGATTTTAAGTGGAATGTATAAGTACAAATTAACAGGGGACTCATTATTTTTATTCAGAAATAATAAAACACTCAATATCTCATATAGATTAAAGAGAATAAAATAATAAATTATTAAAACTTCACCCGACAAACGGTAACGTTAATAAGGATTTCAGAGGATTTTCGAAAGTTTTAAACCCGTGTAAAATTAACTGTAAACTGATAAGTGATCTCCCACGCTCCCTTACTGAACCAACCGTCGACCGTTAGGTAAAATTTTTACAGCGCACAAAATTCAAAAACACCTCAAATCCTATTTTCAGGAATTGCTTAAAAAAAGGGGATTCCATCTTTTCAAAAGTAGATGAAATCCCTTTCTGTTTTTACTGACGGGGTGACTCGCAGTCACCCCGTCAGTAGGAGTAGCCCAAGGATTCAAAACCTCACATTCTTCAAATATTCAGCGCTTCCGCGCAAACATTCAATGCCGTTCTGTTCATTGTCTCGTTCTACGATGTAATGGCGAACGCCCTGGTCCCAGGCTTCGCGGAACACAGGACGGAAATCAATAATTCCCGCTCCCGGGCAGGCAAACGATTTCTCGGGAGTGGCGTCCATGTCTTTCACATGCAGAATTTCGTAACGGCCGGGGTATTTTTTCAGGCATTCCACCGGATCGCCGCCGCCTTTGTGAACCCAGTAAATGTCGAGTTCAGTTTTTACGGTTTTCGGGTCAGTGTTTTGCATCAGGATATCGAACGGAAGTCCTTCTGTGGTAGCTTTTTCGAATTCCCAGTTGTGGTTATGCCAGCAAAATTTAATTCCGCCTTTTTTGCAGGCTGCGCCAAGTTTGTTCAGGTTGTCGGCTGCCGTTTTGGCTTCATCGGAGGTAATGTTTTTTGCATCAGTAAGCCATGGCCAGTAGCAAACCCAGTATTTTTTGCCCATTTCGAGCGCTTCGGCAATTTTTTTGTCAGAGTCTTTCAGCATGTCGGCCATCGAAGAACCACCGGCAAAAACATTGATGCCAAGTGATTTGCAGACAGCTTTATATTCAGCCAGCGAATTGCCCAAAAAGTTACCTGTTTCCATTTCAGAATACCCCTGTTTGGCCAGTTTTTCCAAAGTGCCTTTCCAATCTTCTTTCATAAAATTGCTAACAATTCCGGAAATGAATCCGATTTTATCAAGCCTGTCTGCTTTCTTTTCAATGGCCCATGCAGGAAATCCGGAAGCGAATCCGGCTGTTGCCAAGCCCATGGTTGTTAAAAATTGTCGTCTGTTGGTGGTCATATTTTAATAGTTTACAGTGTTCAGTCGCAGTTTTCAAAAATTGTTCCGGGTTACGAGTTCCGGATTATGTGTTACGAAATACTCGTAACCCGCACCTCGTAACCCGCAACTCTATACTTTGGGCAGCGCCCAGGGTTTACGGTATTCAGGAATGATATACCGGTTGGCTTTTTCTGAATTTGTGAATTTGCCTTTAGCTTCGTCCCAGAGTAAAAGGTTTTCGCCTGAGCGAACGGCAATGTTGGCGCAGTGGGCAGCAACGGCAACCGCACGTCCGATTTCAGGAGTACAAGCTGGTTTTTGCTGCGATTTGATGCAGTCAATAAAGTTTTGGGCATGTTCCTGATGGTTTTCGCCGCCTTTGGTGAATTCTTCGGCTTCGGTTTTGCCCTTCTTTTCTTTGTCGTCCCACTGCGGAATCACTTTATAGCCGCCGCGGTCGCAAACGATGGTTCCCAAATCGCCTATAAATTCAATTCCATAAGGTTTATTCCACGGACCGTTTTGTATTCCTGCCGTATGTTGCCAGGTAACCTGATAGTCGCCAAATTCGAAAATCACTGACATGGTGTCATAAGTTTCGTGGTTGTTATTTGGAAATGAAATATTAGCTCCAGTAGCCAAAATTTTTTGAGGTGGAGTGGTAATGTCTTTGGCCCAAAGCGCCATATCAATGAGGTGAACGCCCCAGTCGGTTACCAGTCCGCCGCCGTAATTCCAGAACATACGCCATGAGCCGTGAAATCGGGTTGGATTAAAACTTCGTGATGGAGCCGGTCCGAGCCACATTTCAAAATCAACTCCTGCAGGAACAGCAGTGTCGGCAACGATTGGCTGGCCAACACCATAATTAAAGTTTCCCCATATATTTGTTTTACGCAGTTTTCCAATCCGGCCCGATTTTATCATCTGGTTGATTTTGTTCCAATGGGCACCGCTCCGTTGTTGCTGCCCCACCTGAACAACACGGTTGTACCGGTTGGCCGCTTTCACCATCAGGTTACATTCTTCGATGCTGTTGGCCATCGGTTTTTCGACATAAACATCCAGTCCGGCTTCGCAGGCGTTAACCATCGGAAGACAATGCCAGTGGTCGGGAGTACCGATTATCACAGCATGTAAATCTTTGTTTTCCAGTAATTTTCTGAAATCACCGTACAATTTTGGCTTTTGATTGTAGGTTTTCAGGATTTCGGCGGCTTTGTCATTCAATACATTCTGATCGATGTCGCAAAGCCCGATGCAATTCACTCCTGGAATATTCAGGTGGTTTTTCAAATCGCCAAAACCCATACTTCTGCATCCGATCAGCGCAATGTTGATTTGGTCGCTGGGTGCAATTAATTTTTGAGCAGCCTGAAGTCCGCCAGGGAAACTGCTGGCAATTCCCAGACCTGCAGTTGCTGCAACTGAATTCCGGATAAAAGATCTTCTGTTTGTGGTCATTGGTATTAAGTTAATTGGTTAATAATTTCAAGCTTAAATATACGGGTTATGTTCGGATACTTCGTTAATTTTATTATTTTTAAAAAAAATACAAGTACGTTTCATTTGAAAGAGTGATCATTTTTTTTCTAATGGGAATGCGTTTTCTAAATTCCTAATTTACAATGCTTAAACCATAAAATATGCTTAATCAATCACAAATATCGGCACTCATTCAACAAGGGTGCAATTCATCTGATTGGTCAAATGTAATTCTGGCAGAACAGTGTGAACCTGATAGGTTCCGAAATGTAACTTTTATCGGAAATGTTTCAGTCGGAAACAATAACGGAACTATACAAAGTGATGGAATTGACTTACCTTGTGGTATCTATAATGCTACCTTAGCCAATTGTACGGTAGGAAATGGTGTCCGCATCTCAAATATTGGTTCGGTAGTTTCCAACTGCACCATTAACGACAACGTACTTATCGAAAACGTAGCATCCCTTGTGGGCGAAACAAATGCTTCGTGTGGAAATGGAGTTGAACTCGATGTGGTGAATGAAGGCGGCGGGCGCGGGACCTTACTAATCAACCAGATGACGTCTCAAACAGCTTATCTTCAGGCTTTGGTAAGGCATAATATGGCTTTCACAAAAAACTTATCCGCACTCATTGAAAGGAAAGCGAAGGATAATTGTTTGGGGACGAGTATAGGTGAGAATGCCCGGATTGTTCATTGCGGCGCTATCAAAAACGTAAACATCGGGCCTTTTGCAACTATTCACGGTTCACAAAATCTTGAGAATGGTACAATTTTGAGCTGTCCGGAGCATCCAACAGAAGTAGGCGAAGCTGTTTTTGCCAAATCCTTTATTATTTCTGAAGGGGCAAAAATTGATAGCGGTGCAATTCTTGACAAAGTATTTGTTGGACAGGCGGTAAAATTGGGGAAACAGTTTTCTGCCGAAAATTCAATGTTTTTTGCCAATTGCGAGGGATTTCATGGTGAAGCAGTGTCGCTGTTCGCCGGCCCTTTTACAGTCACACACCATAAATCAACCTTACTGATTGCCGGTTTATTTTCTTTTTTTAATGCCGGCAGCGGATCGAACCAAAGCAATCACATGTATAAACTTGGGCCGGTGCATCAGGGCGTTTTCGAACGCGGATGTAAAACCGGTTCGTTTTCGTATGTTCTGCTGGAAAGTCATATTGGCGCATTTAGCGTGGTTATCGGGAAACATTTCACCAATATAAATGCCCCAAACCTTCCATTTTCATATATTCATGAGGAAGACGGGGCATCGAAAGTTATTCCGGGAATGAATTTATTTTCGGTGGGAACCGTCAGGGATGGCGAAAAATGGCCAAAACGTGATAATCGAAAATCGCTGATCAAAAAAGACCTGATTATTTTTGATGTTTTTTCGCCTTATACAGTAGAAAAAATGCTGCTGGGCAGAAATGAGCTAATAGCCTTAAGCGAATCTACTCCAAAAGAAAAGGCGTTTGTTAATTATGGCGGATTGCAAATTAACCGGTTGTTGTTGCGTAAAGGCGCAAAGTATTACGCTATGGCCATAGCCAGGTATTTGAATGATAAAGTTTGTTCGCGATTATCTGAATTACTGGAACAGGAAAATGATTGGGAAAAAACGACAGCCTCTCTTAAACCTCAATCCCAATTGCAACGTACCAATGAGTGGACTGATATTTCAGGTTTGCTGGTTCCTCGCGAAAAGCTTGCTGAACTGGAAGAAAAAGTTGTTTCGGGTTCAATAAGCTCTTTTGATGAGTTGTTAAATGAATTACAGTCATTTTATGATGGGTACAAAGACTACGAATGGCAATATGTTTATGAAGCTTTCAGAAAAGAATATCAGATAGAATTAGAGTCAATTACAAAAGAACAAGCTTTAAAATCAATTGATGAATGGCAGAAAGCGGCAAATTCGCTGCACTCCATGATCCTTGAAGATTCCAAACGGGAATTCGGGAACTTTGCAAAGATTGGTTACGGAATTGATCAACCGGAGGAAGAAACAGATCATGAATTTGCCTCGGTTCGTGGTTCTGCTGAAACAAATGGTGTGGTACAAAAAATTTCGAAAGAATTAATTGAGATTCAGGAACGATATCAACAATTCACTAACTTAGTAATAACCAATAAATAAAGGAGTAAAACTATGACACGACAAGAAATCGCAGAAAGAGTTATTAAAACTACAGCCCGGGAGCTACATTTGAATACTTCGGATATCAAAGAGAGCGATAATTTTGCAATGGAACTGGGAGCCGATTCGCTTAAATCCATTGAATTAGTTGCTGCCTTTGAAGAAGACTTTGATCTAAGCGTAAACGAAGAAGAAGCATTGCAAGTCCAGTCGGTTGGAGGTGCAATCGATTTTTTTGATTCAATCATCAATAAAAAGTAAAAGGAGATAATAACATGAAAAATTATGAACTTCAGGATGTTGAAAAGCCTAATCTGGTGGAAGATATTTTTCCTTATTCCCTTCCGCCGCTTATTCGCTTTGAAGGTAAAATACATGAAACAATAGACGGGAAAATCGTTGAGTTCGATCCAAACGAAGTAAAAACACGCGATATCCACCTTACGGATACCACTTTCCGCGACGGACAACAAGCCCGCCCGCCTTACAAAAAGGAACAAATGGTCAAGCTTTTCGAGATGTTATCACGTTTGGGAGGACCAAATGGGGTAATTCGTCAATCAGAATTTTTTCTTTATACAAAGAACGACCGTGATACCATTGACGAATGCAGAAATCTAAACCTGAAATTTCCTGAAATAACCGGTTGGATACGTGCCAACAAAGGCGATTTCCGTTTAGTAAAAGAAATGGGCCTGAAAGAAACCGGAATGCTCACTTCTTCATCCGATTATCACATCTTCCACAAGCAAAATCAAACCCGCAAACAGGCGATGGATCAATACGTGGAAGTAGTGGAAGCTGCCCTGGAAGCCGGTATTCGTCCGCGTTGCCACCTCGAAGATGTCACCCGGGCCGATTTGCCTGGATTTGTTTTCCCGTTTGTGCAACGATTGGAACGGCTAACCGAAAATCAACCGGACGATATGAAAGTGAAGATCCGTTTATGCGACACTATGGGTTTTGGCCTGTCATACCCAAATGCTGCCGAACCGCGCTCAATTCCGAAACTGATCTGGCGGTTGCGGAATGAATGTGGAATTACTGCCGACCGGTTGGAATGGCATGGCCACAACGATTTTCATAAAGTCCACATCAACGGGGCAAGCGCATGGATATATGGCCTCAATGCTTTGAACGGAACCTTGTTTGGCCTGGGCGAACGCTGTGGAAACCCTCCGCTTGAAGGCGCCATTATCGAATATGTTGCAATGAAAGAAAGTTTATGTGGAATTGATCTGACGGTAATCACGGAATTAGCCGAATATTACGACAAGGTAATCAATTCGCGTATTGCGCCAAATTACCCGTTTGTCGGGAAAGATTTCAATACAACCCGCGCCGGAATTCATGCCGGTGGATTGCGCAAATTCGAGCAGATTTATAACATCTTCGACACAACCGCTCTGCTGAACCGCCCGCCTAGGGTTTCCATTACCGATAAGTCAGGAACCGATGGAATTGCACTTTGGGTAAATGAATTTCTTCAATTGAAAGGCGACGATCGCCTGAGTGTAATGAAAGTTGCAAAAATTCAGCGTTGGGTTATGGATCAATATGAAATTGATGGCCGCATGTCGTCAATTACCGATGAAGAACTGGAAGAACAGGTTAAAATTCAGTTACCTGAGCAGTACGCTATATTTAAACAAAAAAATTAAATCTTTTTGACATGAGAATATTAATTCACGAAAATTACGAACGACTGACCAAATGGACCGCCCATTACATAGCGGCAAGGATTAATGCGGCTAAACCAACACCTTCAAATCCTTTTGTTTTGGGTTTGCCAACTGGTTCAACGCCGTTGGGTGTTTACAAAAATCTGGTTGAACTTTATAAAGCGGGAAAAATTTCATTCAAAAATGTGGTGACCTTCAATATGGATGAATACGTGGGAATCCCGAAAGATCATCCGGAGAGTTACCATTATTTTATGCATCATCATCTTTTCAACCATATTGATATTCCAGCGGAGAATATAAATATTCTGAATGGAAATGCACCGGATTTGGAAGCTGAATGCACCCGGTATGAGGAGAAAATCAAAAGCTATGGCGGCATAAATTTATTTCTTGGAGGCATTGGGCCTGATGGCCACATTGCTTTTAATGAACCTGGTTCTTCACTGACTTCACGGACCCGGATTAAAACCCTGACTTACGATACCCTGGTTGCCAACAGCAGGTTTTTTGGAAACGATATTTCTAAAGTTCCGAAAACCGCCTTAACAGTTGGGGTAGGAACGGTTATGGATGCAAAAGAAGTCGTTATTGTAATCAATGGTTACGGAAAAGCCCATGCTGTAAAAAAAGGAATTGAAGACGGGGTTAACCACATGTGGACGATCTCAATGCTCCAATTGCACCGACACGGAGTTATTTGCTGCGATGATGATTCTACCATGGAATTACAGGTTAAAACCGTAAAATATTTTAAGGACATTGAAGCAACCGCTTTGGCAAATTTTCCGGAAGTATAGGAAAATGCAGGGGTTTAAAAGTTAATCTGATTACAGTCAGTTTAAAATCCTGACTTAATAAAAAGGGGTGTATGACAAAATTCCTTTCATTATCTTTTACTCACCCCCGGTGCGCTTCGCTTACCTCGCCCCTCTCTTCGCGAAGAGAGGGGAAAAGCCCAGCTTGCTGGGCTTGGGGTGAGTGAAAAAAATCAATCAGTTTCACAAATACTTTATCATCGCACTTAAAAATGATATGATAAACTATAAAGGAAAAAATGTCGTACACCATTAAAAAGTCATCCGAATGAAAGTCGTTTGTTCATTCCGGATGACTTTTTAATTTAAACCGCAAAATACTTGTCCTTGATCAGATTGCAACCCCTTCCATCGATTTTTCAAGTTCTTCGGCCTGCTGCAGAAATTGGTCAACAGTCAATTCCCTGAAATAGACCAACCCGTGGGTTGCCCTTACCAATGGCCTTTCGTGCTGATAGAAGAAGTTTTTTCCCAACAGAAGCTGAATTTGTTTCAGTTGCTCAACCCAGACGCGCTGGGTTAGATGACTGAATTTACCGTCGAGTTGATAGCTGGGGAAAGAGGCGTCAACCTGGCTCAGGTAACAATCGGTAAACGATGAATCGAGGATAGACAGTGAATTCAGCGAAACGGGTGCAATCACCTCTGTATCGGCCGGATGATAGCGGAACCATACATTGCGATAACCAATCACCCTGAGTTTCGACAAATCTTCCTCCTTTTTCCACTCCTTCACGGCTGCGGCAATGGCTTTCAATACTTTATAGTGAGTATCAGGTCCACTTCCTTCAGGATCCATCGCCAAACTGATCACCGTAGGTTTGTATTTTCTAAATTCTTCAAGAATTGGAAGTACATCACGATTGTAATCCGGTTGTTCAGTAAAAATATCACCCTGGTAAAATCCCAGCCTGAGATGATGGACATTGCTTACCGGAACACCAAAATGAGCCCAAACCAACTCTTCTTCCATCTCACGGATCATTCCTTTCAGCTTCTGAATTTCACGCGGATTTTTGCCTCCATCGTAGCTGTTTCGAAGATTATCCAGAATTCCGATAATTGCAGATACCAGTTGCTCCCGGGTTTTAACTTCCCAAATTTCTACAATGGCGCGCACTACCCGATGACAAACGCCCCGCCGCTTTTCATATTCATTGTTGGCAGCCACATTATCGAGATAATGATAAATATCTTTGTCCCATTTGAATTTATAACCTTCTTCGAAGAAATCGGGAAAATTGATCATTTCAATTTTATTATCGCTGATCAGGTTTAGCGTTTCGTTCAGCAGATCGACTACATATTGATTTATTACTGCGGTAAATCCTGATGTTAGTACCGTGAAATGAAACTTGTTGCTGGCATCGCGCAACTGACGGCTGATATGGGGCATGATGCCAAGCATGATATCGTCGTGATGTGGCCCGGTATGGTAGAAAACCTGGTTCGACTCGTGTTCCATTCCCTTGTTGAATTTAGCAGTGACCGAGTCTATTACCGACTGGACCGTTCCTTCGTTCAGGTTTGGGATCAAACTGCAGTACCGGTCAGCTTTCAAGTCTTCCAACGTTATGTGGTGACCGAATTTATTGATCTTCGCGCATAGATCTATTACGGCACGCTCTGTTTTCTGATGTGTCCATTCTCCATTCCGGTAATATTTATCAACTCTGTCGGTTAGTTTTACAGCAGCCCCGTTGGTGAGGTAAAAACGGCTGTTGGGAAGTTTGTGTAAACAACTTGCCGGATATCGGTTCGATGCTTCATTTTCGAGCGCATCCTTAATCACATCAGCTTTGGCTTCTCCGGCAGCAAAAATAATAGCCAGTACATCAGGGTTGTAGGCGATGGTTTCCAGGCCGATAGTAATGACAAGCCGGTTGCGTGAGACTTCAATGCCTCCAAGATCACCGGCAGTAACAGCCTGAGTTTCGAAATTGGTAGCTGTAAGCCGGGTTGTCGAAAAATGGTCGGATCCCCGGGTATTGAATGCGATGTGCCCATCTGGTCCGATACTGGCAAGAAAAAATCCAATGCCCCCACGATCGCGTATTTTATATTCAAATTCAGAACACCAGTCGTCGATGCTGAAAATTGATTTTTGCTGAAGCTGTTCGATGGAGGATTTGGCATCCCGGTATCGAAGCGATAAATCTATTCTGAGATCCGGAAAAACTTCGTTGTACGATTTCCCTTCGGCAAGCGGAATAACATCAGAATTAATCAACAATGCTTTGTTCATGTCGAGTCCAAACCCATTGATGTAGTAATTCTCAATGTAATTGTAAAAACTGTTGTGCTGTTTCGACGAAATAGGGTAAAACTCATCCATCTGTACAAACTGAAGTCCACGCAGATCGGGCTTTTTAACTCCGGAAAGTCCGTACGCGGTCAATAAATCCTGCCCTTTTTTATTCTCCCAGTTTTCAAGAAAAAAATGGGTGTATTTGATGAAATATTCTGAAGTTTTTCCAGTTGGAAGGCTTATTAAACCATCTGGATTTTGTGACACCCACTCCAGAAAACGAAGTGACGCCAGCAATCCCAGTTTCGGAAAATTTTCTACTGTGATATAAGGCATGTGAGTGTTCATCTGTTCTATTCCTGCCTGATGCAGAAAAATTTTTTCAACCTGACTGAACTGATTGGTTCGCATTTTTATTCGTTTTGATAGTTAAAATTACACATTTTGAAATTATAGTCCGAATTGGAACTAATTTTTCAAAATTAGTTATTTAAGCTGAAATAAGAAGGGAAGGGCAAGAAGTTGATCCCAATAAACCTGAAGAAGATTTCATAAAAAATGAAAAGCGGTGGAAGCCACCGCTTTTCACTAAACAAACAACTAAAATTACCTTACGAACTTTGCTTTTCACCAAAAACCAATCAACCCAAAAAAGTTCAAAAAATTAGAATAGATAGCAAAGTCAATGTGGATTACGCTTTGTAGTGCATCATTGTTTCATTAATCTATGTGAATTAACATTTATTAGCACAATTAACTTTCTATTTCATTCATTTCGAACAGACTTTGGGATATAAAAAAGAGATAAACTGATTCAAATGAAGCAAGAAATTGCGAAATGAATTTTTTTTCACGCCTGAAATGCTGATTTGACAACGCTTAGAGAAGGGCAAGAAATTTTTTTAGATCAACATAACCAATTTGTTTGGATTAAATAAAAGAAAATCACTATCTTGTATCAGATTTTTTGCGGATAAATTTTGTAACCGCAAAAGCTTACCTAAGGGAAGGTAATAATCTGTGTTTTTTGCGATTTGATTGACCTAATTTTACTTTGTATTAGATATCGGTATTTTTTAATACCTGATATTCTTAATTTCAACTGATTGTTATGGAAAAGGGAAGCCCAACTTATCACAAATTGGGGAAAAAAGTGTTGGAGTTTGAGGATATGATTGGAGATCACAGGGGGACTGCATCAGAAAATTTTGCATTATTAAATCCTGAGGAGTATAAAAGCATTATCGAACTTTCGGTAGTGGGAATTTTAATCGGCGATAGTCAGGGGAAGATTATCAGTTGGAACAATGCATTGGAAAACCTTACAGGCATCAGGCAATCAGAAGCTTTAGGTCGTTATATCTGGGATGTTCAATATCAGCTTTCCTTAGATGAGGTTAAAAATCCTGAATTTTTAAGTACCCTGAAAATAAGTTTAATCCGGACTATCAATGAGTCTGCCTATTGGCAAAGACTGGTCTTTGAACAAAAAATAAAAAGCAGAAATGGTACTGAAATGACTGTGGAAGTATCATCATTTGTTACAGCTACACAGGATGGCAATTGGTTCGTAGCAACATTCAGGGACATCAGCACGCAAAAGAATGCCGAAAAGGCTTTGGCCTTGCAAAACGAAGCCTTGTCTAAACTCAATCAGTTTTCTATCGAGTTGTCAAAGTTGTCGCTCGAAGATAGTATGGAAGCAATTATCACCAAACGGATTAAAGAATTTACAGGCGCTATTGGGGTAGTTTTTTCCGAATATAATTCTGCCAACTGCACGATGACTCCCAAGCATATAGAACTTGATGCGGGTTTGTTGGAGAAAATTGTTAGTATGCTTGATAAGCATGTTCATAAAATACATACCGTGGTGAGCGATTATATGTATCATGAGCTTACCAGTTGTACGATCAGGGTTTGTAATTCCCTGTCAGAATTGTCTTTCTGGCCTATACCGCATTCAGTAGGAGTAGCAGTACAAGCCTTGCTAAAAGCTGAAAAATTTATCGAAGTAGCTTATCTGGTCGAAGGTAAACTGTATGGCGCATCTTTACTTGCATTGGGCAAGCAGCAGAATGATGCTCCGATGGAGGTTCTTGAGAATTTTGTTTCGTTGTCGGCTGCATCTTTGAGGCGCAAGCGTGCAGAGGAAGCCTTATGCAAAAGCGAAGAAATGTTAAGGACCATTACCGAGAACGCTGCCGATATTATTATGGAGTTGGATAATCAGGGAACGATATTATATACCAGCCGGGTTTTGCAGGGGTACAGAAAAGAAGATGTAATTGGTAAAAATTTCTGCGATTGGACAGCTACCGAATATCATTCGGTAATGTTGCAGGCACTTCATTGTGTTTTCAAAAATGCCATACCGCAAACTTATCAGTCGCGGGCATTAGGAATTAACCGTGAAATTCGCTGGTTTTCATCAAACCTTTCACCAGTCGTTGTGGGTGATGAGGTGACGAATGCAGTTCTGATCGTGAGTGACATTACTGAACAGAAACAAGCTGAAGAGGCTTTGCGCGAAAGTGAAGAGAATTACCGGGTAATAGCCCAATCCTCCATTGATGTTATTTTTATTATTGATCGGTTTGGCAAACAACTTTTCCTTAACAACAGTATTGAACGGGTACTTGGTTATAAAGTTGAAGAGGCCATTGGCCGGTCGTTTATCGAATTCTTACCTAAAGACAGTATTGAAGGATATCAGTCGTTACTGGAGAACATCTTTTTGCACAAGCAAATTGGCAATTTTGTCACAAAAGTGTATCATAAGGATGGTTATCTGATTGATGTTGAGATAAATTTGAAACTTGTTAAGTTGAAAGGCGAGAATGTAGGGCAGGGAACTTTAAGGGACATCAGTGCAAAGAAACGCGCCGATGAAGAATTAAAGAACAGCCTTGAACGCAACCAGGCACTATTGGGGGCCAACCCTGATTTAATGTTTGTTTTTGATTCCAATTGCAAAATTGTTGATTTTCATTCCGAGTCACACGATCAACTTCTTGTAAAACCGGAACTTTTTCTGGGCAAACTGGTCGAAGAGATTTTGCCTCACGAAGTTGTAGTGATTACACGGCAAAAAGTTGGCAGCGTTCTGGAAACCGGAAATGCTGATTATTCGACTTATGAGCTGAAAATCGGAGATGAGCTAAAGTATTTTGAATCTAGATATGTGCCTTGCGGTCAAAGGGAAGTACTTTCCATTGTCCGCGATATTACTGAACAAAGAAAGTCTGAAGAGTCATTGAATGTGGCGGTAGAGAGTTATTTGGATATTTTCAACTCGGTTTCGGAGGCTATTTTTTTACTGGATGAATCGGGAACTTTTATTGATGTTAATAAAGGCGCCGAAAACATGTATGGATATTCGAAACAGGAGTTTGTCGGACAATCGCCAGCTACCATTGCAGCGCCCGGGAAAAATAACCTTGATGAAATACAGAAGCTTCTGAACAGGGTATTCGAAACCGGATTGCCTTCTTATTTTGTCTTCTGGGCAGTTCGAAAAAACGGAGAAATTTTCCCCAAAGAAGTATTTGTAAATAAAGGTAAATATTTTGGGAAAGAGGTATTAATTGCCACTGCCCGTGATATTACCGAACAGAATCAGGTGGAAGAACGGATCAGGGCAAAAAACGATGAACTTCAAAAACTCAATTCCGAAAAGGACAAATTCTTTTCCATTATTGCCCACGACTTAAGAAGTCCGTTCACTGCTTTTTTGGGATTTACCGAGTTAATGGTGCAGGACCTGCCTTCCCTGAGGTTTGATAATATTCAGGAGATTGCCCTATTAATGAGAGATTCAGCTACGAATTTACACCGATTGCTCGAAAATCTGCTTCAATGGTCGCGCCTGCAAAGGGGAATGATCGCATTTAATCCGGAACAATTCCTGTTACAACCTAAAATAAAAAGCGGTACCCAGTCGGTAATGGAAATTGCCAATAAAAAGGGAGTTGAAATATCCTTTGATATACCTGATGACTTAATGGTTTTTGCCGATAATAATATGATTGAATCTGTGATCGGCAATTTAACTTCCAATGCAGTGAAATTTACAAATAAAGGCGGAAAAGTTTTAATTTCGGCGAGGACAATCCTTGATCAGACCGTTGAAATTTCGATCAAAGATACCGGCATTGGATTAAATAATGCCATGATCGAAAAACTCTTCAGGATAGATGAATTTACTAGTCGTACGGGTACCGATGGCGAACCTAGTACCGGACTTGGATTGATACTGTGTAAAGATTTTGTTGACAGGCATGAGGGAAAAATATGGGCTGAAAGTATTGAAGGTATGGGCAGTACCTTCCATTTTACGCTGCCACCTGAAAAATAAAATCAATAACTGTTTACTACTGTTTTCAGGAAACCTGATATTTAATTCTTCTTCTTTTAAAACCATTTTCTTTTCCTGAAATAGACTAACAACCCCATGGTGATGGCTGCCAATACCATCCAAAAATACAGGTACCCGTACTTGAAGTGTATTTCAGGAAGGTTGTCGAAATTGGTTCCGTAAACACCGGCCACAAAAGTTAAGGGTATAAAGAAAGCCGAAAAGACTGTCAGTACTTTCATGATTTCGTTGGCCCTGCTGTCTAAAGTAGCGTGATAAATCATCATTTGGTCGTTCAGCATTACCTGGTAAATCTCGATAGTCTCCGTTGCCTGAACAACCAGATCGCTCAGGTCATGAAAATATTTCAGGTTCTCTTCCTTAAGAAATCCCGATTCATTTTCAATCAGGTGAAGTACAATTTCCTTTACTGGCCGGATGTTTTTCCGCAGGAAATTGATTTCGGTTTTATGCTTGTAAATTTGTTGCATGAGTTGATCTTTGGGCTTGGCAATGAAAATCCGCGATTCGGTTTTTTCAATCAGGTCACCCAATATTTCGATATTAATCAGGTAATTATCAACAATTATATCCAATAAGAGATAAGTGAGGTAATCGGCTCCTTTTCGGCGTACTCTTCCGGCGCTATTTCTGATCCGGTCACGGATCGGGTCAAAATGGGCGTTTTCTTTTTCCTGAAGAGTGATCAGATAATTTTCGTCCAGGATAAAGGAAACCTGATCGGCATGCAGCTTATGTTTTGATTCGTCATAATCCAGAAATTTCAGGATTAAAATAATCAACTTGTCGGTTTCTGTTACCTTGGGGCGCTGTCCTGTATTGAGCATATCTTCAAGCAACAAACCATGAATCCCGAACATATCGCCAAGTTTCTGAATGATTTCCGGATCATGAAGCCCGTCGATGTTTACCCAGCTTACCGTATTTTTATTCAGGTAAGGCTGGCAATTATCCAGATTTTCCAGTTCTTTTTCGGTCAGTTTGTCGGCTGTAAAGTCCATTAAACGAAGCCGGGGCGCTTCCATCCGTTTCTTGCCCAGGTGAATAAGTTCGCCAGGTATTTTCCCGGTAGCCATTTTCCGGTTGTTGAGAAATCGTGCCATTTTTGAATTTTAGAATTTGAAAAGGTAGATTTTAAGCAAATTACAGCATAAGATTCGTCTATTTGTAAATCAATTAGATAATAAGGTTGAATCTTCTTGCTCCATTAATTCTACTAAGGTTTCTTTGGTAAATAAGGTTTTAAAACAATTCATTTTGCGAAATCAGGTTTCTTAGAAATGATAATGTCAGATATAATTATCTATAGTTTCCATTAAAAGAAACAGGTACTCATTATTGTGATGATCCCTTTTTCCGGAACTATTGTTCTCCCACATCCTTCTGGTCGCTTTCAGATTGATCCCGGTGGCGGCTATATCGGTCAGGTACAAAGGTCTGGTCTGTGATCGGCGGTCTGACATAAGCCGGATATTCCTTGCGTGGTGGCAATACGATTGGTTCAAAGGGAACAGGTTCATAAGGAATCTGGCTCAGGAGATGGCTGATACAATTGAGCCGGGCCAGCTTTTTATTGTCGGCAGGTACTACATACCACGGAGATTGCTTCATGTCGGTGTATTTAAACATTTCATCCTTGGCTTTGGAGTATTCAACCCATTTCTCGCGCGATTTAACATCCATGGGACTTAACTTCCACGATTTCGTCGGGTCATTTATCCTGTTCTGGAAACGATTTTCCTGTTCCTCATCAGAAACCGAAAACCAGTATTTGATCAGGATTATTCCTGAATGGATGAGCATACGCTCAAACTCGGGACAGCTCCTGAAAAATTCCTGATACTGATCTTCGGTGCAATAACCCATTACGTGTTCAACACCGGCACGGTTGTACCAGCTCCTGTCGAACAAAACGATTTCGCCACCAGCCGGCAAATGATCAATATACCGTTGAAAAAACCATTGCGATTTCTCCTTGTCAGTTGGTGTTCCCAGAGCAGCTATCCGGCAAATACGTGGATTGAGTGGCCCGCTGATCCGTTTAATTACTCCCCCTTTTCCGGCAGCATCCCGTCCTTCAAACAAAACAACAACCTTTAATTGTTTGTATTTCACCCATTCCTGAAGCTTAATCAATTCAATTTCAAGCTTCCGTAATTCCTTATAGTACTTTTTTTTACTAATCAACCGGTGATCTTTTTTCTCCGGTTCAACATGTTTAGGGTGTTTCCCTTCATGTTTCGATTGTTTATTATCGGAGTTTTTGCCCATGATGGAAGTTTTTGAAAAAGATATTAAGCAGTAAGTTTTAAAAATATTTTTGAATTAACTCCATCAAATTATCTTTCCTGATGGGCTTCGAAATATAATCGTTGCATCCTGCTTCAACTGCTTTTTCTTTTTCTCCACTCAGGGCGTAGGCTGTTTGTGCAACGATAACCACCCTGGTATTGAATTCACGGATTTGCCGGGTGGCTTCATACCCGTCCATTTCGGGCATTTGGATATCCATCAAAATCAGGTCAATATCAGGATTAGACCGGCAGGCTTCAACTGCTTCTGTCCCGGTTTCCACCAGAATGATTTCTTTTGCAAATTTCCGGACTACAATTGACATCAGTTTTTCTGACGACACATCATCTTCAGCAATTAATATTTTCAACTGGTTCATCTGATTCTCTTTCATTTGGGTTAGAAATTCATTATTGGTAACATTATCAACTTTGCTTCTTGAAAAGCATCCAAAGTGAGTATCACATCCATCGGATTGTCTTCTACCAGTAGTATTTTCGCAGGTTGATTCATCACGCTTTAATTGAAATAACCGGTAAATGTAATAAAAAAGTACTGCCTTTTCCAACAATTGATTCAACCCAAATTGAACCGCCAAGAATATGCACACATAATTTTACCGTTGCAAGCCCGATTCCGGTTCCGGAGTATTTGCCTTCGCCGTGAAGGCGTTAAAAAACATTGACTATTTTTTCCCAATGTTCCTCCGGTATGCCTATTCCATTGTCGGTAATTTTAATGAGATACCCATCCGGACGCGGTTCACAGCTTATTGTTATTTTAAAGCAACATCGGTGCGACGGTATTTGATGGCATTTCCAATTAAGTTCGAAAATATTTGCCGCAACAAGGTTTCATTCCCATGTATTGTTTTCCTTCATCGTTCGCGAGTCACGGTGCCGGCCTGAAAGAATTTGCGAAAAACCATAGATGGCCCGAAGCGGGGCGCGCAGGTCGTGTGAGATGGAATAGGTGAATGATTCGAGTTCCTTGTTGGCTGATTGAAGTTGAAAAGTCGTCAAATTATGAACTTACAACATTCAAATACAAATCCCAATTTCCCCATCCCATACGGATGAAATGTTTATTGAAAAAGATCAAAAATGCGAACCGGTTGTCCCTTTAGGGATAATACCTGTCGGCTTGTAAGGTGTTAATATTCAACCGGTTTAAAAATGCACCTTTCATCGAATGGGACCTGAAATTTTTCTAAAAAATGATCGGGCATTCCATTTATTGCAATCAATTTATGTCCATTGTTTTGGACAATTCCGGTTATGTATCTGTATAATTCTTCCTGCCATTCCTGCCTAATCAATGATAATTTATTTTGAACGGTAAAAACCGATTGAATGTAAATTTGTGTATAAGTATTTGCCATAATCGTGAGTTTAATTGTTCCTATATAGTTGCGTACCTAACGGCCCGCTGTAACCTGCTTTTTCGTTGCTTTTCTATCCCGGGTACCCGGGATTTTGTGCCTGATGGCACGTTTTTATCCCGAACATCACTTCATTTTATACAAAACACCGCATACAATGGTATTGACTTGATCTGATTCTCATATCCGAAATTCTTTCCGGAAATCCGGATTGAATATGGACAGTTGTATTTCTTCACAAACATGGCCATGCTGACTGATTTTGTCCTAAGGCCTTTTTTTACTTCCAAAGGAATAACCTGGCCCTCAATCTGAACCACAAAATCGAGTTCTGCCGTGTTCTCATTTTTCCAATAATACAACGGAAAACCATTGCAGACTAAAGCCTGGGCCACATAGTTTTCGCTCATGACTCCTAAAAATCCATTTTTTTCTTCCATCGGCGATAAAATAGTTTGCTGCGCCATGCCTGATTTCATGGTAAGCATCCCTATATCGCTCATATATAGTTTAAAATCACTTAAATCGGTATAGGCTGCAATGGGCATAAAACCGTGGTTTATTTTCTGACATTTAAGAATTATGCCTGCTGAATTAAGCCATTCGATTGATTCACCAAATAACGTAGCTGTAGCTCCTTTTTGGACTATTTTGTATTGAAATTTCCTGTTTTCTTTAGCCAATTGTGCTGGAATTGAATTATAACATGCCCTTATTTTTACACTTGTGGCCGGGGTGGCATATTTTGCCATATCGGCAATGTATTCATTCAGAATACGCCCCTGGATTTCGGTTGATGTAAGCAAACTTTTGGATTCAATAAACTCAGCTACCACTGCAGGCATTCCTCCAACAATAAGATATTGTTTATACAACTCCATGGCTTGTATATGTATTGCTTCGGGCATGGCTTCAAGAAGGACATAATGCGAGGATATCTCTATGCTCAACAACTCTTTATCCAATGCCCAAAGGAACTCCTCAAAATCCATCGGAAACATGAAAAGCTCATCTACCTTACCTACCGGGTATGAAAATTGATCTCTGTTTACGGCCACACCCAACAAACTGCCAGCAGCTACTATATGATATTGAGGAGCTTCTTCACAAAAGGTTTTTAGCGAAGTCAATGCCCTGGAACATGCTTGTATTTCATCCAAAATAACTAAGGTTTCTCCGGCAATGATGCGGGTATTCGTTACCGTTTCGAGAAATTGCACAATTCGCAACGGAGTAATATCAGTTTCAAAATAAGAATTTACCAATAGGTTTGTTTCCAAATTGATATGCACTACCTGCTTAAAAAACTGTGCCCCAAATTCTTTCAAAATATAGGTTTTTCCGACTTGTCGGGCGCCATTCACAATAAGTGGCATCCGTTTGGGATTATCTTTCCACGCTATCAATTGTTCGGATATCTTTCGTTGCATAAGATTTGATTAGTTATAAATCATTCGAAAATAACTAATATCTATGAATTAATCAAATAATTCTGATTTATTCCCACATATTAATCATTTGAAAATTTAAAACCTTCTATTTGCCAGAGAAACCTTAGTGGCAAATAAGTTTTAAAAAATTCATTTTGCGAAATCAGAATTCTATGAATCGATAATATCAGATATAATTATCTATAGTTTCCATTGCATTGTTTTCAGTGAGTATTTTGCCTAAACAGCAAACATTACATGGGTCAGAACTTCCCTCATTATTGCTTACATTTGCAGTCAAACTACTTTTGTTTTGGAGCGGAAGGATTTCAGAGGCCTGTTCAGGAAGCACGATCTGATTGGCGGATTATGCCAAATGTTGAATACCCCGGGTGAAAAGGTTCACCTGCAGGGACTTTTTGGCTCATCGCGAAGCATCCTCGCCAGTTTACTTTCCGAAAAAATACAAAAAACCTTTGTTATTTGCCTGAACGACAAGGAAGAAGCCGCGTATTTTTACGACGACCTGAATATTCTGGCTTCCGAAGTTCCGGTGTTGTTTTTCCCTTCGTCGTACAAACGATCGGTGCATTACGAAACTATCGAGCAGGAAAATATCATCCTGAGAACCGAAGTCCTCAACCGCTTGAAATCCGAAAATCAATTGTTGATTGTAACTTATCCTGAAGCTTTGACCGAGAAAGTAATTTCTGTCGAAGGGCTTGCGGCACATACGTTTCAGGTATCGAAAGGCGATAAATTATCCATCGAGTTTGTGAACGAAGTGCTGTACGAATACGGGTTTGAACGCGTTGATTTTGTGTATGAGCCCGGCCAGTATTCCATTCGCGGAGGTATTGTTGATGTTTATTCGTTTTCGAGCGAAGATCCATACCGCCTCGACTTTTTTGGCGATGAGGTGGATACCATCCGGAGTTTCAACCTCGACAACCAGATTTCGAAGGAAGCGCTGACCCGGATCAGCATCATTCCCAACATTCAGGAAGGTTTGAAAGGCGAAAAACGCATCAGTTTTCTCGAATTTATTCCGGACAATACTTTACTGTTCCTGAATGATATTCAGTTGATTGTTGAACAGATGGAGCATAATTTCAGGCAAACTATTGATAAGGCTGAAAATGAGGAAGAGCGAAAAACCTGGTTCGCCAATCTGCTTTCAGGAAAAGCTTTTTCCGAAGAAATTGAGCGCTTTACCTGTGCCGAATTCGGACAAAAAACATTTTTCAAAAAATCGAAAGTTGCTACTTTTCATACCAGCCACCAGCCTGTGTTTAAGAAGAATTTCGATTTACTGGCCCAAAACCTGATTGATCATCAGACTGAAGGATTCACCAATTATATTTTATCGTCCAACGTTTCGCAAACCGACCGGCTGAAAGCTATTTTCGACGACAAAGGCCTGAAAGTCATGTTCCGGCCTGTAAATTTTACCCTTCACGAAGGGTTTATTGATCACGACCGGAAGATTTGCTGCTACACCGACCACCAGATTTTTGAACGGTATCACCGTTTCCAGATCAAAACCAGAAAGGCCGAACGCGACAGCATTACCTTTAAAGAGCTGAACAAGCTGCACCAGGGCGATTGGGTGGTTCATGTTGATCATGGCATCGGAAAATTTATGGGATTGGTTAAAACCGAAGTAGATGGCAAACTTCAGGAGGCCATCAGGCTGAATTACAAGGATAATGATGTGTTACTGGTGAGCATCCACAACCTGCACCGCATTTCGAAATACAAGGGAAAAGACGGCACCGATCCAAACATCAGCAAGCTGGGCAGCGGCGCCTGGCAAAAGCTGAAAGACCGCACCAAGCTGAAGGTGAAGGACATTGCCAAAGAGCTGATCGAATTGTACGCGCAACGCCTTCAGGAACGTGGATTTGCCTTTTCGCCTGACTCTTACCTTCAGACTGAGCTTGAAGCTTCGTTTATTTACGAGGATACGCCCGATCAGGTGAAGTCAACCATCGCGGTGAAGGAAGATATGGAAAAGGAAATCCCGATGGACCGGCTGGTTTGTGGCGATGTGGGTTTCGGAAAAACCGAAATTGCCATCCGTGCAGCATTCAAAGCTGTGGCCGACAGCAAACAGGTGGCCGTTCTGGTTCCAACTACTTTGCTTGCGCTTCAGCATTTTAAAACTTTTACCGACCGCCTTGCCGATTTTCCGGCAAGGGTGGAATACATCAGCCGGTTGCGGAAACCTGCCGATGTGAAACAGGTTTTGGATGATACCAAAGCCGGAAAAGTTGACATCCTGATTGGTACCCATAAACTGGTTGGGAAAGCCGTAATCTTTAAAGACCTCGGATTGCTAATCGTGGACGAGGAACAGAAATTCGGTGTTTCGGTGAAGGAAAAGCTGAAACAGATGAAGGTAAACGTGGACACGCTGACGCTGACGGCCACGCCAATTCCGCGTACTTTGCAATTTTCGATGATGGGCGCACGCGATTTATCAATTATCCAAACGCCGCCGCCCAACCGATATCCGATTGCTACCGAACTGCACGGTTTTAACGTTGATATTATCCGCGAGGCGATTCAATACGAACTGGCCCGCGATGGCCAGGTATTTTTTATTCACAACCGCGTCTCGAATATCTATGAAGTGGAAGCCGAAATTAAAAAGATTGTGCCTGAAGCCCGCACAGCGGTTGGGCATGGACAAATGGAAGGCGAAAAGCTCGAAAAACTGATGATGGACTTCATCAACGGTGAAACTGATGTGCTTATTGCAACCACCATCATCGAGTCGGGGCTAGACATTCCGAATGCCAATACGATCATCATCAACCATGCGGAGAGCTTCGGACTGAGCGACCTGCACCAGTTACGCGGAAGGGTTGGGCGGTCGAATAAAAAAGCGTTCTGCTATCTGCTGGCGCCTCCACTTTCAACGGTTACCAACGAAGCGAACCGGCGGTTGCGGGCGATCGAAGAATTTTCGGAACTGGGCAGCGGTTTCAACATTGCCATGCAGGATTTGGATATCCGTGGCGCCGGAAACCTCCTGGGAGCCGAACAGAGCGGTTTTATTGCCGACATTGGGTTCGAAACCTATCACCGTATCCTGAACGAAGCTATTCAGGAGCTAAAGCAAACTGATTTTAAAGAGCTTTTTCAGGACGAAAAAGAAGATACATCGCAGGCATTCCTGAACGTGAAATTTGGCAGCGACTGCCAGATTGATACCGATTTGCAATTGTTGTTTCCGGATGATTACATCCAAAGTACTTCGGAACGAATGCTTCTTTACCGCGAGCTCGACAATCTGGAAAGCGAAGAGGCATTGGTGCAGTTCGAAGCCGGACTGGCCGACCGTTTCGGCAAACTTCCGGATGAAAGTATTGAACTGATTGAAGTGGTACGCCTGCGCCGGGTGGCTATTCGGTTAGGAATGGAAAAGATTATCCTGAAGAACCATAAGATGATTTGCCACTTTATTTCCGATCCGCAATCGGTGTTTTACCAGTCGCCCGCATTTGGGAAAGTGCTTCAATACGTGCAAATCCATCCCCAAAACTGTCGCATGAAAGAAGGCAACAACCGGCTATCACTGACCTTCGAGAAGGTAAAAAGTGTAAAGAAGGCGAAAGAGGTGCTGGAAGGAGTGGGGGAGGAATAAAAGAATTAGATTTCTATTTTAATCCCATATTTAATAATCTGATCCACAATCGGTACACGAAAATCAAACTCTTCTTTTGTAAAAGCGTGAGGTTCAATGATCGTTTCTTCACCTTTTCGGATAACCATTAATTTAACTTCGGTTTCAAAAGTATGACTGGTATTGCTGTTTAATACGATAGCTAAATCAATATCACTATTGTCGTGCTGACTACCTTTTGCAAAAGATCCGAATAGCCAGGCTTCCGAAAATCCCAAATCGGAATTCCGAACTCGCTGCAAATATCCTTTACTAATTCTTAAAGCTTCGCTTTTATCCATAACCGGCATTCTTTTATTTTATTAATCCATTCGGCGGTGAAACTATCAGTGCAAAGCTGGTAAAAACTTTGCTTGTAATCGTCATATCTGGCGTTAATATTGAACCGCGAAATACTGTCTAAAAGTATTTGTCGTGATAAATCTAGCTCAATATCTGCCTTTTCGCAAATCCGTCTCAAATCATGAATCATAGGAGGAAATTCACCCTTAGACTTCACATAAACAACTTTTAGCAGTTTCTCAATCACCAGATGCCCCATAAACAAAGCCCAATTGTTATTTTGGGTTTGATACAGATCAATCATGGCCTTGAAATCCTTTTCAGAACTTTCAAACCAAAAATTAATAATTTGTTCTTTATCAAATTCATCGTTCATAGGGTCTTGATCTACTTTGTCATTGAAGCAAAGTTATCAAAATTTCCTTATCAATCCCATAGGATATTGAAGGCAACAACCGGCTATCACTGACTTTCGAAAAAGTAAAAAGTGTAAAAAAGGCGAAAGAGGTGCTGTAGGGATTGGGAGCGGATCGTCCTTAATCCTGTCAGGTTTTCGAAATCTGACAGGATTAAGTGCCAGATGCTTGCATCTGTTCAGATGAACCGGGTTATTTACTTCTTTGACCAATTATATAACCAATTTTTGGTCTTTCTTTGTTAGTAATTTGCTGATGCATTAATTCCCGTATTGCCTGAAATACCATTGAAAATTGTTTGTCATATTTGGATTCAAGATCAGACAGTTTCTTTTCCAGTTCTTTATTTGCAGATAAAATCTCCCGCAACTTTACAAACGCCCTTACAATTAATACGCTGGTTTGGATTGCGATTGGTGTGTTCAATACACTGGCAAGCATAATTGTTCCATGTTCTGTAAATGCATAAGGATTCGTTCTGGAGAATTTGAGTCTTTCGAGGTGGTCGCAATTTGCGATAACCTCTGCTTTTTCATCGTCGGTTAGTTGAAACATAAAGTCATCGGGAAACCGGTCTTTATTTCGTTTTACTTGTTCATTCAACCTGCTTGTACTTATTCCATAAATTACTGCTAAATCGGCATCAAGCATCACTTTCTGCCCTCTGATTAATAAGATTGACCGATCAATTTTTTCTTCCGGAATTATTGTGATTTTATCCATGGGTAAAAAGGTTGTCGCATTTTGCGATATGCCAGGTTTATCAAATAAATTTCCTTTTCCAAATATAAAGATTTGCATTAATATTTTGGTGTATAATATGCCTTTTGTTAAATCCTATTTTCAAACCATTGAAAAAACTTTGCCTAATCCTGTCAGGTTTTCGAAACCTGACAGGATTAAGTGCCTGATGCTTGCATCTGTTCGGATGAACCGGGATATTTACTTCTTTGACCAATTTTATAACCAATTTGTGGTCGCTTTTTGGCAGATGTTTGCTGCTGCCTCAATTTCTTAATGGAGTGAAACGAGATCCTTTGAGAATTTATTTATTTCCAGCCACCAGGAGCTTTCTGGTTTCGGTATAATCTCCGGTATTCAGGCGGTAAAAATAGGCGCCACTCTTCAGGTTTTGAGCATTGAACTCAAGTTCGTAAATTCCGGAAGTTTGTGTTTTATCTACCAGATTAGCAATCTCTTTACCGTAGACATCAAACATAAGGTGTTTTTACTGCCAGCGCCGCAAATGTCCAATCCGGGATTAAACCATTGTTAAAGCCTTTCCAGCTTTTACCACCATCCTCCAAGGTCACCACCAAATCCGGAAAGTGTGAAATATATGGAAAAACGGACGTTACCACAATGGCCCAAATTCCATCTAATGGCAAAAACAGGCAATACAAAAAAACCTATAAAAAAAGTGCCCCGTTAATTAAAAGAAATTGAGTTCCTTTAGCTACGTTTACTGAGTTTTGATGTATGTATGATTAATAATCGAGCATGAATTTTATGGAATCCAACGACAGAAAAGAAAAACGCGTATTCTATTCCTATCTGGCTGTATTTTTAATTATCGGAGCTTTCATTGCGATTGCCGGATTTCAATATCATAGAAATTTCGAAAGAAATTACAGGACTAATGTTGAGAATCAGCTTAGCTTAATCGCTGATTTAAAGGTTGGTGAGCTTGAACATTGGCTGGAAGAACAGCGCAGCGATGCGGAGACCATATTCGGGAATGAAGTATTTTCCGGGCTTACTAAACGATATTTGAATAATACTGACGACCACGATTCAAAAAGGAAAATTGAAATGTGGATGCAGGAATTTCAAACCGGATTTAAATATGATGCGGTTTTTCTGACCGATTTGCAATTGAACAGGAAAATTAACATATCAAAAGAAACCGAACTGCCCACTTCAAACATTGCACCTAAAGATATTGATTCGCTAAAATCAGGCAAATTGGTTTTTACAGACTTTTACTGGGGCAAATTTAAGCAAAAAATATTTCTGAAAATACTTGTTCCTATTCTTGATGCACAGCAGTTGATTGGTATTATTGAGTTGAGAATAGACCCGAAAAAGTATCTTTTTCCGATACTCGCCAATTGGCCAATACCAAGTGAAACTTCCGAAACTGTGATTTTACGGCGCGATGGAAACGAAGCAGTTTATCTAAACGAGCTGAGGTTTCAAAAGAATTCTGCATTGAATTTAAGGGTACCAATTCAGGATACAAGCTTCCCGGCAGCCCGGGCCGTACTTGGTGATGAAGGGCACATGGAAGGCATGGGCTATCGTGGAAAAACGGTGGTCGCTCATGTTCATAAAGTTCCAAATTCGACCTGGTACCTGGTTGCGCAGACCGATAAAAGTGAGATCTACGCACCACTAAGAAAAGACACCTGGCTGACAATGATGTTTTCATTCGGAATATTTTTAATTTCCGGATTGGGTTTGGGATTTGTATGGAGGTATCAGCGAACTTTGGTCTATAAGCAAAAGATTGAATCGGCAGAAGCATTGCTCGAGAACGAAGAAAGGTTCCGGCGATTATTTGATGAATCTACTGATCCGATTTTAATTTTAGATGAAACTGGATTTACCGACTGTAATCAATCAACAGTTTCTATTCTTAAGTATTCCTCCAAAGCTGAATTTCTGAATAAATCACCCTGGGAATTATCACCTGAAAGACAACCCGATGGCCTCCTCTCTTCCGAAAAAGCAAAAATCATGATTGACAATGCCATTTCAGAAGGATATAATCAATTTGAATGGATACATACAAAATCGGATGGAAGTGAACTTCCTGTTGAAGTGATGCTGACACCCATACAAATAAAAGGGAAGCAGGTTATTTATACTATGTGGCGTGATATCACCACACGGAATAAAACTAATTTGGAACGCGAAGTTATCCATGAAATTATTCAAGGCGTTACTACGACTGATAATCTGAACGAATTGCTGAAGTTGATCCATCAATCGCTCGCGAAAGTGGTTTATGCCGATAATATTTTCGTGGCATTGTTTGATCAGAATACGAAACTCTTTAGTTTCCCGTACTGGGTTGATCAGTTCGATTCAATCCCGGAACCCGATGCCATGCGGAAAAGTTTGAGTAATTATGTTTTTCGTACCGGTAAACCATTTCTGTTTACACCGGATTCATTTGAATTGCTCAAAGAGCAAAACGAAGTGGAGTTAGTTGGTTCGTATTCACCATCATGGGTTGGTGTGCCTTTACATACACCCACCGCGACAATTGGCGTTTTGGTCCTTCAACACTACGAAAAGGAGAATGTCTATTCAGAACGCGATGTTCAGTTTCTGGATTCTGTCGGAAGCCAAATAGCTCTGGCAATTGAACGCAAATTGAATGAAGAAGCCATCAAAAAGGAGATGGACTTCTCCCAAAGATCGATAAACAGTTTGCCGGGTTTATTCTATCTCTTCAACCAACAGGGAAAATTTCTGCGCTGGAACAGGAATTTTGAAAATATGACCGGATATTCTGCGGAAGAAGTCGCTAATCTCTCGCCACTCGATCTCTTCGACGAACCTGACAAAACAGCAGTAATGGAAAGTATTCAGCAGGTTTTTCAAATTGGTGAAGCAACCGTTGAAGCTGATTTGATATCAAAAGACAAAACTAAAACTTCATTCTTCTTTACAGGTAAGCAATTTCAATTTGACGATAAGCTTTGTTTGGTTGGAATGGGCATTGACATTTCGGACCGCAAGCAGGCCGAGGAAGCTTTAAGAAATGAACGCTTATTATTACGTACCGTCATTGATAATATTCCTGATTCAATTTACAGCAAAGACACCGGCTATCGAAAAACACTTGCCAACCTTACCGAATTAAGCTATTCAGGAGTAACGACGGAAGCAGAAATTTTAGGGAAGACCGACTTTGATCTTTATCCAAAAGAACTTGCCGAAGGGTTCTTTGCCGACGATCAGTTGGTGTTGCAGGCAGGCCAGACAGTGCTTAACAGGGAAGAATATGTGATTGATTCCAAAGGCAAAAAGCATTGGTTGCTCACATCGAAAATTCCGTTGAAAGACAAATATGAAAATATTACCGGACTTGTTGGCATTGGCCGTGATATAACCTCACGAAGGCAAACCGAAGAAGACCTTCGTGAAAGTGAAATTAAATTGAACGTAATCCTTCAATCAACTGCCGATGGTATTCTGGCTGTTGATGGTAATGGTAAAGTGATTAAAACGAATAAGCGGTTTGCCGAACTGTGGAGGATTCCACAAGCTTTAATTGATTCGGGCGATGATAATGCCTTAATTGGTTTTGTACTCGAACAGTTGGCCAATCCAGATGAGTTTATTTCGAAAGTACAGAAACTCTACCATTCAACCGATGAAGATTTAGATCATCTACATTTCAAGGATGGACGTACTTTTGAACGATTTTCAGCGCCAATGGTCATGGACGATTCCTCGATCGGGCGTGTTTGGTCGTTCCGTGATGTTACCGAACGCAGGCAGGCAGAAGAGGCGCTTCGTACATCGCAACAACTCATCGAAGGAATTATAAACGCTATACCAGTGAGGATATTCTGGAAAGACAAGGACCTCGTTTACCTGGGCTGTAACACCATATTTGCACGTGATGCAGGATTTTCCGATCCGAAGGACATGATCGGCAAAGATGATTTCCAGATGGGATGGAGCGACCAGGCTGAATTGTACCGCAGCGGCGATCGACAGGTCATTGAGAGTGGCAACAACCTGTTACATAACGAAGAACCCCAGACGACCCCTGAAGGAAACACCATCATACTGCTTACAAGTAAGATACCCCTGAAAAATTCTTTGGGGGAGATTTACGGTATTCTCGGAACGTCAATGGATATTACAGATCGGAAACGTGCAGAGGATGAAGTCAAACTTAAAAATGAAGAGCTTTCAAAGTCAAATGCCGAAAAAGACAAATTCTTTTCCATCATTGCCCACGACCTGAGGGGCCCTTTCAGTGGATTTTTGGGACTGACCCAGGTTATGGCCGAAGAGTTGACCAGCCTCACCATGTCTCAAATTCAGGAGCTTGCCGGTAGCATGAAAAACTCGGCCACCAATCTTTACAGTCTTCTCGAAAACTTGTTGAAGTGGGCGCAGATGCAGCGGGGGTTAATTCCTTTCGCACCTGAAGTTATACAGTTGCAGCCCTTGGTAGATGAATGTTTGGCCCCGGCGCTCGAACCTGCCCGGAATAAAGGGATTGATATCAATTTCAGTATTCCGGATAATACAGCCGTTTTTACTGACAGCAATATGCTCCAGACTGTGATCCGCAACCTGGTTTCGAATGCCGTGAAATTTACACCCAAAGGAGGAAAAGTGAGCCTTTCGGTAAAAGCAAACAGCGACAAAAGCGTTGAAATATCAGTTCAGGATACTGGTATTGGAATGAGCAAGGCAATAGTTGATAATTTATTCAGGCCCGATGTTCAAACAAGCCGGAAAGGTACCGGGGGCGAACCCAGCACCGGATTGGGCTTATTGCTCTGCAAAGAATTTATTGAGAAACATGGAGGCAAAATCTGGGTCGAAAGCGAAGAAGGGAAAGGGAGTACGTTTTATTTTACACTTGCTGCAATGATTGGTAACAACTCCGGTGCAGATTGAATATATTTGTAAGTGGTAAATATTATTACTAATATTGGGTCAAAGTGGTAATATATATTGCCGATTTAAAAACTCATCATGTTGCAGTTATTAAAAGAAATCATTCTTAATGCTCAGGAAGGTATTTTATTTACAGGGACTCGCCGTAATCTGGAGGTTCGTTCTGTTGAAAAAAAGGCCACCATTCTTATTGGAGTAAGGAGATGTGGAAAATCAACTTTGCTCAATCAGGTGATCAGTCGTTTGATTTCCGAAGGTGTATCGAAGGAGAACTTCCTTTATGTTAATTTTTTTGACGACCGGCTTGCGCAAATAAAATCAGAATCGCTTGATATAGTCCTTGAGGCTTACTTTATGATATATCCTGCGAAAAAGGTGCAGGAGAAAGTCTATTTCTTCTTCGATGAAATTCAGGTTGTTCAGGGCTGGGAAGCATTCATTGACCGGGTGTTGAGGACAGAGAATTGTGAAGTATATCTCACAGGTTCTTCTGCAAAAATGCTTTCAAAAGAGATTGGCACCCAAATGAGGGGTCGGGCATTATCCTGGGAATTATTCCCATTCTCGTTCATTGAATACCTTGATCATTCGGGGATTAAAAGTTCTTTTCCTGCCACAACCCAAGATCGGATACTGATCCAAAAATCATTTGAGAATTTTTATGAACAAGGTGGATTTCCTGAAGTGATTGGTTTGGACAAGCCGTTGAGGATTAAAATTCATCAGGAATATTTTAACTCAATTCTTTTCCGCGATTTGATCGAGCGTTATGATATTGCCCACCCGAAAGCGCTGGTTGACTTGTCCCGAAAGTTATTGGAAAACGTTGCATCACTCTACACCTTGAATGGTTCTACAAATTTTTTAAAGTCATTGGGACATAAGGTTCCTAAAAATTCTGTGGCAGAGTATCTTTCCTGGTTCGAAGATGCCTACTTTTTATTTACAGTCCGGATTTTCAGCGCCTCCATAAGTAAATCAAATGCAAATCCGAAAAAAATATATTGTATTGACCATGCTTTTGTGCGGTCTGTTACATCAGGTGTTCTTGTAAATAGCGGTCATTTGCTTGAAAATATCGTTTTTGTAGCCTTACGAAGGTTAAACATCAAACTTTATTATTATAAAACATCAATGAATCAGGAGATTGACTTTCTGATGCAGGATCAGCAACGGAATATTACCCTGATACAGGTTTGCCAAACGCTCGTAAATCCAGTTACACGGCAACGCGAAATTTCAGCATTGCAAATCGCTATGAATGAATTGGGTTTATCAAAATCCATCCTTGTTACCCAAGATGAAAGTGAAAACATAGTAGTAAAGGAAGCTATTATCGAAGTAATTCCGATCTGGAAATTTCTTCTTGATATACGGTAGTATGTTTGGGATTGCTGCTTTGCAAAGAGTTTGTTGAAAAACAAGGCGGCCAGGTTTGGGTGGAAAGTAAAGTAGGGATAGAAAGTACGTTTTATTTTACCGTTCCGATCAGTGTGAAAAGTAAAATGAAAGTGGGGATCTAGCTGTCATTACTGATGAAAGATAAAATAAAAATAAAATTTCAAGAATTTAAGCCACAATAGTTATAAATGGAAACTGGAAAATCCTTATTTTTTAAAATCATCAAAAGAAAAGAAATTCTTCTTTTTCTTGTACTTCTAATTTCAGGTTCAAGTTTACTGGGTTGGCTATTTGGTAAAATTATTATTGCCTCAGGTTCATTGAAATTTATTCCTATCGCACCCTCAACAGCCTTACTGTTTTTTATTTTAAGTTTTATTTTAATTGTAGATTTTAATTTCGGAAAATCACGCATTATACAATCAATCACACCTCCGGTAGTCTTGTTGGTAGCATTGTTTTGTCTTTTAATTGTCCTCGACTATATCTTCAATTTCACATGGGATATTGAAAACATTTTTATTGCTAATCCCGAAAAATTTGGGGAAGTTCACATAGGTCGAATGTCGCCAATCACTTCTGTCTTGTTTTTGTTTACCTGCATTGGTATTTTCCCGGGCAGGCAACATAACTCAAGCGCTATCAGGTATTTAGGTGGCACATTCTCATTATTGACGTGTTTTATAGCAACAGTTTTAGTTATTGGATATCTGTATAAGGCACCGCTTCTGTATGGTAGTCAAATTACCCCGGTAGCGTTACCAACTGCCATTTGTTTCCTGCTATTCAGCGTAACTTTGCTTCGGGTATCCGAATTGAAATTTTGGACATTTAACCTGATCAAAAAAAATCCGGTTAAATTTTTACTCTTAAAAACATTTTTGCCTCTTATTGTTTTTGTAGTTGTATTACAAGGTTTTATATTAACAAACTTTTTAGAAAAAAATACTGATCAAACACTAACTTCGGCATTAGTTATTTTGATTATGGTCGTCATTACGATTTTTATTGTTATCAGGGCATCAGCTATTTTAGGAGATAAGTTACTGAGTGCAGAAAAGAAACTTCGGGAAAGTGAGGAATTAAGCCGGCATTTACTGCAAACTATTCCGTTCGGGATGGATATCGTTGACGAAAATGGAATTGTACTATTCCAGAATGAGAATTTGAAAAAATATTTTGGTGAACAAGCTTTAGGAAATAAATGCTGGAAACTATACCGTGATGATGAAACGCAGTGTTCTGACTGTCCGCTAATAGCCGGAATCAAATTAGGTACAACTAAAGGTTATGAAGCGGCAGGCATTTTGGGTAACAAAACATTTGAAATCATTCACACTGGAATGATGTTTGAAGGCAAAAAAGCAATACTCGAAATTTTCATAAATATCACCGAACGCAAACTGGCGGAGCAGGAAATCAAACTTAAAAATGAAGAACTTCAAAAACTCAATGCCGAAAAAGATAAATTTTTCTCTATTATTGCCCACGACCTTCGAAGCCCATTCAGCAGCTTTTTGGGACTAACCGAAATCATGGCCGAAGAGTTGTCCAGTCTTACCATGGCTCAAATTCAGGAGCTTGCCATTAGCATGAAAAACTCAGCCAACAACCTGTACCGATTGCTCAACAACTTGTTGGAATGGTCACAAATACAAAAAGGGGAAATTCCTTTTAAACCGGAGTTCGTTCAATTAAATGGACTTGTTGATGAAAGTATTGAAATGGTGTTGGAATCAGCCAAAACCAAGGAAATTGAAATTGTAAATTACATTCCTGCAGGATTAGAGGTTTTTGCTGATAATAACATGCTTCATACCATGATCCGGAACCTCGTTTCGAATGCCGTGAAATTTACACCCAAAGGAGGAACAGTAATTGTTTCGGCCAAACCTACCGACAATAAAAATGTTGAAATAACTATTCAGGACACAGGCATTGGGATGAACCAGGAAATGGTTGGTAATTTATTCCGTATTGATGTTAATACCAACCGGAAAGGCACCGAAGGCGAACCCAGCACCGGATTGGGTTTATTGCTTTGGTGCGCCCGGCATGGGCGATAACTAGGCGGTGTAAGTCCGCTATGAGCTTGGTAGTAGGAATCATTAGTCAAAGGCAAGGGTGTCGTGGGTGACTGCGAATCTGAAGGAAGCCGGAGGCAAATTCTCGGCCTGACGAACAGGAAGTGCATATTAAGGCTTACAGAGGGCGGACGAGCTTGCCAAACAAAGCGAAGTCCCATACTACCCGAGCCCTTTGGAGTAGATGCAACAGGTATATGAGAAGAAAGTTATCGTACTTACCCGGGGAGATCTGACCGAATCGGTGGTATGTTTTTCAGAACCACCAACCCATGCAGTAATGTGTGATTGAACGGCCAGAAGTCAGCAGAAGCCATAGTACTCCGATTACTCGGGAGAAGGGCAGAACGTAGAATGTCTTAAACATTTGTATTACTCATGGACAAAGCAAAGAAAGCAGCCAATTCCGGACAATGTCGGAACTACCAGCAGGAAGCAGGGATGGAATCCCGAGTTAATGCAGGAGAGCAGAGCTATGCCAAGGCGTGTACAGAAGGGAAAGACGAGAGCGAATTAAACACCAAGTACTTACTTGAAGCAATTCTGGATCGGGATAACCTGAACGCGGCCTATAAGCGGGTCAAACAGAATGCTGGCAGCCCAGGGGTTGATAAGATGAAGGTAGAAGCACTTTTTCCATTCTTGCGGCAACATGGCGAAAGTCTCAAGCAAAGTATATTGGGAGGTACTTACAAACCCCAGCCGGTGAAGAGGGTCGAGATAGACAAGCCGGATGGAGGAGTGAGGTTGTTGGGTATCCCAACGGTAATTGACCGGATGATCCAACAGGCGATATCCCAGGTATTGACACCGATTTTTGAGAAAGAGTTTTCCACGCACAGTTACGGTTTTCGCCCCAAGCGCAATGCACATCAAGCCATCAAACAGGCGCAGGAGTACATCAACGAAGGGTATAAAACAGTAGTTGATATTGATTTGGAGAAATTCTTCGACCGGGTAAACCACGATAAACTGATGTACCTTTTGTCCGTAAGGATAGAAGACAAGCGTTTACTGAAACTTATCCGGGCATATTTGGAATCGGGAGTAATGATTGGGGGGCTGTTCAGCCCATCGGATGAAGGGACACCGCAAGGGGGCCCATTAAGTCCGTTACTATCGAATGTCATGTTGCACGAACTGGACAAAGAACTGGAGAAAAGAGGCCATCGTTTTTGCCGCTATGCAGATGATTGTAACATCTATGTCAAAAGCAAGAGGGCGGGCAGTAGGGTAATGGCCAGCATCGGAAAGTTCATCGAAGAGGAATTGCAACTAAAGGTCAACCAGTCGAAAAGTGCTGTTGATAGCCCGACAAAGCGGAAGTTTCTGGGTTTTAGCTTTTATTATTCCAAAGGTGCGGTAAATGTGAAATTGCACTCCAAAACATTGGACAGGATAAAAACGAAAGTTAAAACCTATACCAAGCGGAGCAATGGGAAAAGCATAGAGGAGCGAATAACAGATTTGGACTTGCTGATAAAAGGGTGGGTCAACTATTACAAGCTCGCCGATATGCGGAAACATTGCCAACGACTTGACGAATGGATGCGCCGAAGGTTACGGATGTGCATTTGGAAGCAATGGAAGAAAATTGGTTGCCGACATAAGAATCTAGTCAAATTAGGCATCAATTACTTCAAAGCGTGGGAATATGCAAATACAAGAAAAGGCTACTGGCATACCTCCAATAGTCCTATCTTAGCATGTTCACTTACAAATGCTTACTTCAAAGACCATGGGTTATTTTCGTTTACCGAAGTTTATAACAACGCTCTTAATTCTATGAACCGCCGTATGCCGAACGGCACGTACGGTGGTGTGAGAGGACAGTAGGTGAATTAATCACCTACTTCCTACTCGATTTATTAAACAGACACGAAATTAAAACCTTAGTTTTGAAAGTAGCGTAAAGTTGACTTAAACAAACCTGACACAATATCTGTTATTTATTGAAATACGATGATACTTTTAACAATTGAAAATCAACATTTTGTCCCTGTAATCCCGGGTTTCAACCCGGGGGAGCAAAAACAACCCGGTCACCCCATCTGCGCAAAAAGGTTTTCAAACACGAAAACCACATTTCGGAAGGAAGGGTAAAAACAAAAACGATTAAAAACTGAAAATATGGCATCCTCAAATGATCCCAAAGCTGAACTCAGAAAAATTGCTGAAGAAAAGTGGCACCAATATGTGCAGGTTGTTAAAGAATTAGATCAGCGCGACCCTCAACGGCTGATTCATGAACTTGAAGTTCACCAGATTGAACTTGAGTTGCAAAACGAGGAATTGCAACTGGCCAAGCAGGAACTTGACGAATCGCGCGAAAAATACTTCGACTTGTACGACCTTGCGCCTGTCGGTTACCTTACCCTGACCGAATCCGGAATAATTTGCCAGGCCAACTTAACAGCAGCAAAAATGCTTGGTGTAGAACGAAAGAAATTGGAAAATAAACTATTCTACCGCTTTATCTGCAACGCGGACCAGGATACCTATTATTTAAAACACAACCAGTTGATTACTTCCGGAGAAAGGCAGCAGTTCGATCTTCAGTTAAAAAGGAATGGCAATACTTTATTCTGGGCTCATATTATAACGGTTCTTTCCTGGAAAAAAGAAGGAAAATATGAAAACCGCGTGATAATTTCCGATATTAGTGAACAGAAGCGCGCCGAAGAACAAAAAGATATGCTTGTCCAGGCCATTAAATACACTGCCGATTGTATAGCTATCGCCGATAAAGATTCAAAATTCATTTTTATAAACGATTCGTTTTGCAAAACTTATGGTTATCGTGAAAAGGAGCTTATTGGTAAACCATTCGAACTGATACGTTCAGAAAATAACCCACCGGAAGTAATTGCTGATCTTTTTTCTGCCTTATCCGAAAAAAGAAGCTGGCATGGCGAAGTGCTGAACAAGCGGAAAGATGGAAGCGAATTTCCAATCTCACTTTCAGTGGCACAAATAGTTAATGAAAAAGGAGAACGGTATGCCACCGTTGGAATTTCAAGGGATATCAGCGAGGACATGAAAAAAGACTCAATCCTGAAAGAAACCAATGCCGAACTGGTGAGGCTCATTGCCGAGAAAGACAAATTCTTCTCCATCATTGCGCACGATCTGAAAAGCCCATTCTCTGGCTTTCTGGGTATTTCGGAATTATTGGCCGACGAAAATAATGAATACAGCCCGGAAGAATTTAGAGAGTTTTCGGGCATATTGAAACGTTCGGCAGAAAACCTTTATAAACTTTTAAATAATCTACTCGACTGGGCGCTGTTGCAAGATGGTTCTTTAAACTTTTCACCACAAGAGCTTTCCCTGTCAAAAATAGTTTCCGAAAATATGGAACAAATAAATTCGAGGGCAGTACAAAAAAAGATAACGGTTCAAAGCGAAGTTCCTGAAAATCAATACGTTTTTGCCGATGAAAAGATGATCAATTCTGTCGTTCGCAATCTTCTGAGCAATGCGGTCAAGTTCACACCAGCCAACGGGAAAGTTACCATCCGGTCAAAGACCGTTAGCAACGATATGATTGAGGTTTCGGTACGTGATACCGGCGTTGGAATTTCCAAAGAGAATATCGCCCGACTCTTCCGGATTGATGAAAAAGTCAGCTCGGTAGGAACAGACGGCGAACCCAGTACCGGATTGGGCCTTATACTTGCAAAAGAATTTATAGAGAAACAGGGGGGACAAATTTGGGTCGAAAGCGATCATGATGGCCATCAGGAGGAAAACCCGACAACCGGAAAAGCAAGAGGGAGCTCCTTTTATTTTAGTTTGCCGGTGAAAAGGAAATCAAACTAATTAGAATGATTATGGATAACATGGGGTTCAATAATTTATTTTTTTTTGTGAATATAAACTTTTACATTTGATAATAAATTCAAAGAATATCAAATATATTACAACTATCTTGCAGATAATGAACTTAAAAGACATTTGTAAGATTAAAAATAATTCGAAATAGAAGGATTAAATTAGAAATGAAGAAATGAGATTTTATTTTTTGTCAGGCATTAAAAAAGCCGATTTTGGTTATTATTATTTCACCTCAGGACTTCAACAATTAGTGTTATTGCACAAAATATGTGGGTAACAGTAGGATTTACTGTACTCTTTGCTCAAGCTTCAGACCTATCTTTTATCAATTTCACAAGAAAATCGGATCACATGATATTCATGTTGGCATGAATTCTTGGTTGAATTGTTCAGCACTCACTTTAATGTAACTTCAAATTTTAACATCAATTCGGTTTCGTCCGCAAAAAGACAAAAGTTCTGTTCAGCTTAATCTCGCGGACGATTTTCCTCATTTATTTTTTTCTTTCTACAAATATGTCGCACCTCTGGTGCTGAAAGATAATTTCCTTACTTTAAAAAACTGCATTATGAAATTTGATAGTAAAAACGATTTAATACAACAGGAAGAAACGCTCAATTATAAAAAAATAATGTATCAATTGCTGGGACATTGGTATTGGTTATTGCTGTTTGGAGCGCTCGGACTGGGTGGGGCATACGCATATTTGCAATTCAAAAAGCCGGTTTTTTCAATAAGCAGCACTATACTGATTCCCGAAGAATCGAAAGGATTTAATATGAAAGAGTTGTTTGATGTTGGCCTTGAACAAGGCTATACAAAAATCAATAACCAGATCGAGATACTTAAATCGTCATATACCATAAAAGAAACCCTGTTAAGACTCAACTGGCGTACAAGTTGGTACAAAAAGAATATTTTTCGATGGAATGGCGTTTATAAAAGCGAACCTTATGATGTGCAGGAACCCCGGAACTTTATCAACCCGGCCGGGATAAAAATATTCATCACTCCGCAAACCGACAATTTTTATACGGTGTCGGTTGATGGAAAATTAAATTTCAAGGGAGAAAAAATGGATGTCAAATTCGAGAACAGGGGTGAATTTGGGCTCCCCTTCAAAAATGAGTATTTTAATTTCACCCTCCTTAAAAAGGTAACCAACTTCGACTCCAGCGGCGAACAGTACTATTTCGTGTTTAACGACCTGAAACAAACCACACGAGATTACCAGGACCGGCTCAACGCGACGTTGAAGGATGAGTTCAGCGATATCGTTGTTTGCTCTATTTCCGGTGAAGAGCCAGGTAAAGAGAGCGATTTCCTGAATGAATTGATTGAAGTTTACATTGCCCAGAAAATAAACCTCCAGAACGAAGCACAGCGCCGCTCTCTCGAATTTATTAATGCCCAGCTTTCCGGAATTTCCGATTCGCTCGACATTGCCGGCGACAAATTTACCGCGTTCCGATCAAAAAACACGATCATTGACCTGGGCGCCGAAGGAAATCTGGTAATGAATAACCTGAAAGAAATTGAATCTGAAAGGGCTAAAAGCCAGATACAGCTCGATTATTTTCAGGATGTTCTTTCCTACCTTGAAGAATCGGGCGACCTGACTAAAATTGTATCACCATCGGTGGTGGGAATTCAGGATGCCTCGTTGAATATGCTGGTAATGAAAATGGGCGAATTATACAATCGCCGGCAGATTATTTCTTTTTCGGCCAAGCCCAATAACCCAACGCTCGTGTTGCTTGATAAAGAATTGGCCCAAAACCGTAACCGGCTCAACGAAAACCTCCGGAATTTGATAGCGAACGCCACTAAATCAATAAACAGCCTCAAAGACAGGCAGGACAGGATTAATTTTCAGCTCAATAAACTACCTGCCAAAGAACAGCAAATGATCAATATTCAACGGCAGTATAACCTAACCAACGAAATTTATACTTTCCTGCTGCAAAAACGGGCCGAAACAAACATCGCCCTGGCTTCAAGCATTTCTGACGTTCAGATTATTGAATCTGCCGATCCCGAAGCCGCCAAATCAATAAGCCTGTCGGGCAAAATAATATTATTCCTGGGTTTGTTCCTGGGCCTGGCCATTCCGTCAGCAATCATTCTGCTCATTAACTTTTTCGATAACCGTATCCTTAATCAGGAAGATGTTGAAAACCATACCCAACTCCCCATCCTTGGAAATATCATGCACAGTACCTTCGGGTCGGAATTGACTGTTTTCGGGAATCCCAAATCAAACATTGCCGAATCGTTCCGCGATTTACGCACCAACCTTGAGTTTATGCTCACCAACCCTCAGTCAAAAGTGATATCCATCCACTCGACCAATCCCGGTGAAGGAAAATCATACATCACGATCAACCTGGGCACCATTCTGGCCATGAACAACAACAAGGTACTCCTCATCGGAGCCGATATGCGTAAACCAAAGCTGCATAAAATATTTAATATCGAAAACAAAAAAGGCCTGAGTACCTATCTCATCGGATACGACACTTTTGAACAGGTTATTTTTCCGACAGAGGTTGATAACATGTGGGTAATGCCCTCCGGACCAATTCCGCCAAATCCGTCCGAAATCCTGAGTAAACCGGTTATGAAAAACCTGATCGAACTGGCCCGTAGAAAATTCGACTATATTATTCTCGATAATGCCCCTGTCGCTTTGGTGACCGATGGAATTATCGCGGGCCGGCTGTCCGATCTTAATATTTTTATCTTACGGTTCGGGTTATCGCACAAGCATCAACTCGAACTGATCAACCAGTACGACGACACTAAAAAGGTGGCCAACATTGGTATTATAGTGAACGATATTAAAGCCAATTCATTCGGTAAAAGCTATTACAAATATTACCAGTACGAAGCTTATAAAAAGACCTATTATACCGACGAAGAACTTGAAAAGAAAACACGCCGGAAAAAGAAAGTGAAAGACGGGGCGTAGTAAATAACTTATTAAAATAAGTTGGGGGGGCGGAAATTACTTATTGAATCTGTCATTTAAGTGTTTTAATTTTAATACCAAAGACATTTAAATTCTGACTTATGAGAAAATTTTCCTTCTTCCACGCCAAATCCTCACCGTTTAATGCTATTTGCCTGACTTTTATTTTTATTGCCCTGATAGGAATGCATGGATGGGCAGCGCCTAAATCATGGACCGGGGCAAATGGCACCAACGGTATCCGCTGGCATGTTGATACCAATTGGTCTCCCACTGGTGTTCCAACCAGTTCCGACGATGTAACCATTCCAAATACGACCAGCAAACCTGTAATAACCACTGCTGCAGTTTGCAATTCCTTAACCATTGATGTTTCGGGTTCATTAACGATAGATTCAGAAGGAAGCCTGACTGTTTCAGGTGACTGGACAAACAATGGTACGTTTACCCAAAACAGCGGAACGGTCACTTTTGACAGTGACAATAATTCGACTATCAGTGGAAGTTCGGCCACCGCGTTTACTTCACTCACGGTAAACAAAGGAAACGGCAAATCGGCTGAAATTCATTTGAACGGCAAAGGCGCTGTTGTGGTGAACAACTCTTTAACCATTGATAATGGATTAATAAAAATAAACACCGGTGGGGCTTTAGATTTAACAGGAACTGCAAAAGCCCCAGACTCCGGAATAGTACAGAATGGAGGAACTTATACAGTAAACGGAAGTGAAATCACAACAATGGCAACCAAAACCTGGGTTCCTTCAAACGGAGGGTCCTGGGCAATCGCTGAAAACTGGAATCCATCCGGGGTTCCAGCGGCAGGTGATAATGTAACTATTTCATCTGATCAATCTGGAAATATTACAAATGTTCCAACCATAACATTGACAAACCTGTCAATTGATGGAAATTGTATTTTTTCTGCGAATACTTCAGTTACAATTAATGGATTATTTACAATTGCCTCAGGAAAAACATTGCAGTGTGGAACTATAAATGTTAATACTGGTGTTACGATTTCTTTGGCTGCAACTGCAACCGGAACAATTGATGGCACTCTTAGAATACAAGCTGATAATAATAATTTAACATTTACTAATTCTGGTACTTTAACAGTCAATGGCACAGTTAGTTTATTAAACAATTCTCAGAAGTCCTCTACTTTTACAAATTCAGGCAAATTAACAATTACAGGAGAAAATTACATTGGTGGCGCAGGTAAATTTACCTTATCTTCAGGTGCAACTCTCGAAATTGGTTCTGCTGATGGTATTATCTCTGGTTCAACTCAAGGTAACTTACGAAATTCTGGAACAAGAACGCTTAGTACCGGAGCAACTTACATTTATAATGGTAGTGGTAATCAAAGTTTGGGAACCGGTTTGCCAGGAACCATACAAAATTTAACATTAAGCGGCAGCGGTACAAAAACAATGAGTGAAGCAACAATTATTAATAGTTTAGTTACTATAGATGATGGAGTTACACTTGATGAAAGTACAAGAACGATGACTTTACCAGGTGGAGCATCTATTGTTGTTAATGGAACGCTCGATTTCTCTGACGCAAATGGTGAAATCCGAACCGGCGAATCCGGTACCTCAACATTAACAATGGGGACTTTAGGATTGATAAAATCATTAGATCCAAACGGATTAGGTCCTGTTACAAACGGATCATTATCCACACAAATTGGCGGCAGTTGGGCAACAAATTTAGGTTCTGCCGGTTCTGTTGAGTATAATCGCTTATCTGCGCAACCAGTTACCTCTGGTGACTACTATAATCTAACAATCTCAGGTTCTGGCACAAAAACCATTGCTGCCGGCACTGCTGTAACGGTAAACGGGAATTTGATCACCAACGGATTATTGGCAATAAATTCAGATGCCACCAATTCCGGTTCACTGATCGTTAACGGCACAAACACTGGCGATGTTATTTACAACCGCTACATGGATCATACTGGCACCACTTATAGCCGCTGGTACATTACCTCGGCTCCGGTTAATGCAACTGGTTTTAATAGTACAACAAATGCTAATAAAATTCATGTTGATGTTACTGTATCTCCAAATCTTTACGATTTTGCTACCTATTCAGAGTCAGTAAATGATTGGTTATTTAGTTATCAATCATCAAGTTCGGCAAATCTTCCTGGTTTTTTAATTCCGGGCCAGGGTTATTTAATAAGTTTGAAACCGACATCAGATGGGCTTATTAAATTCACCGGTCCGCTAAACAATGGTGATGTTACCCCGACAGTTACTACCAGCACCGATAATGGTTGGAATGCGGTGGGTAATCCTTATACTTCGGCAATAAAAGTTACCGGAACAAGTGGTTTTCTTGATGTTAATTCATTGAAACTTTCAGATTCTTACGCTGCAATTTATGTCTGGAATGAAGATGCAACATATAATGGGACAGAACAATTTTATAAAGTGATTGGAAATAGTGGTTATACTCCACCAGGTGGTTCTAATACCTCAATTGCAGATAATATACAGGCTGGCCAGGGTTTTCTAATCAATGTTAATGCTGGTGGCCAAGTTACTTTTAACAAGGCTATGCAGATCCATGAAACTGGACTTAGCCTTAAATCAGCCGAAATGTCCTGGCCTGGCATTACTCTGCTGGCCGAAAGCAATGGACAAACCCGCAGCACGGTGGTGGCCTTTAACGAAGCAATGACTACCGGATTAGATGTCACTTACGATGCCGGTCTGCTGGCTTCCGATCATTTTCAGGTTTACACTCATCTGGTGGGTGGTGGCAATTTGGTGGATTTTGCCATCCAGTGCCTGCCCGATCATCAGTACAGCCAATTGTCAGTTCCGGTAGGAGTTGATTTGCCCGAAGGTGGTGAGCTGGCTTTCAAAGCTTCAGGAGTAATCCTTCCAATTGGGATTTATCCAATCATCGAAGATAAATTACTGAATGTTAAAACTCCTTTAAAAAGCGAAACCGACAACTACACCGTAACTCTAGACAAAAACACCACAGGCATCGGGCGTTTTTACCTCTCGATGGGTGGCGATATGGCTTTAGCAGCTCCGAAAATACAACCCACGGCAAAATACACCGCCAGCATGGTGAACGACCGGATTATAATTAACGGCAAGGTTGAAACCGGCGCCAAAGCACAGTTGTTCGATATCAGCGGGCGTAAAGTGGGCGAATACATCCTTGAAAAGACGAACCGCAACGAAATTACAGCCTCAGGTTTAAGCCAAAAAATTTATTTGTTGAGGATTGAAGGAAAAAATTGTAACCAGACGCTTAAATTGATTGCCATAAAAAACTAATTTTTGAGAAATTATAAACCAAAAGATATTTACAGTTATGGAAAAAGATAATAATTTGCTGAAATACAGCCGGGAGAATAAAATCAGCCGAAAAGAAGCCATCAATAAAGTGGGTAAATATGCCGCGTTTACAGCAACTACGATGATGTTGCTCATGAGCCCTGTTGATAGTTCGGCTAAAATTAATTCTAATGGTAAACCTGTTATTCAAGCTCCGAAGAAGCCGAAGAAACATTAATTTTTACAAGTCTGACATCTCCGTGCCTCAGGGTCGCAATGACGCTGTGAGGATCGTCATTGCGACGAGTTGGAGTGAAACGGAAACGGAGGAAGCAATCCCAACCTACAACCCGTCATTGCGACGAGGCACGAGGAAGCAATCCATTCATTCAACAGGTTGCTTCGCTCTACTACCACTGACGACATCATATAAGCAACGGATTGCTTCACTCCGTTCGCAATGACGCTATGAGGATCGTTATTGCGACGAGTTGAAGTGAAACGGAAACGGAGGAAGAAATTCCACTTTGAATGACGGATTGCTTCCCACTTCGACCCTCGTGGTACCAATGACAGATTTTTATATGCTGTTGATAATGAATAGAATGAAAATGCTTTTAACATATCTCATGTATCAATTTAGCATTCTGTCATCATCACATTGTGCCCCAATTTTTTTTGGGGTGAAAAC
>Ga0209317_1000341_pt1 | contig 57860 bp, 50 predicted proteins | sample RifGroB2_FD_183994 | JGI IMG/M metagenome (GOLD analysis project Ga0209317, IMG submission 183994) | Soil microbial communities from Rifle, Colorado, USA - Groundwater B2 (SPAdes) (version 2) | ecosystem: Environmental > Terrestrial > Soil > Unclassified | place: Rifle, Colorado | collected...
GTTGCGGGAGTCCCGGCAACTGCAGTGCGAGGGGAGCGCCGGCTCCTTCTTCATGAACCCGGTGGTGACCGATCAGGAGCTGATCCGCAGGTTCGAAACAGACCAGGGAATCCGCTGCAGGGAGAACAGAATTCCCGCTGGATGGCTCATCGACCAGGCGAAGCTGCGCAGCGCCAGGGTCGGAGCCGCCATGGTGAGCGCGAGGCACGCGAACTACCTGGTCAACACCGGCGATGCGAGCGCCGACCAGATGATCCGGCTCGCCCGCATGGTCAAGATCGAGGTGCAGGCAGCGCTTGGAGTTCAGCTCCGGGAAGAGGTGAGCTGCCTCGGTTTCAGCCGCGAGCCTGATCGGGAGCAACCCTCCTGAAGAGGGTGAATGCCTCCTGCAACTCCTCGTAAAGCTCCGGCAGTCCCTCCAGATCCCCCTGCCTGGAAATAGCCTCCTCCATCCGCCCGGCAATGACGCGCATAGCCTCGGCACCTATGCTGGCCGCTGCACCCTTTATGCTGTGCGACTGCAGGTGAATGGCGGCGGAATCGACCTCCTCAATGGCTTTCTTCAAAAGCACCATGAGCCGGCTCGTGCTCGCGATGAACTTGTCCACGAAGATGCTCACGTACTCATCGTCTCCCAGACGATTCAGCAGGCCCTTCCTGTCGAAAACGCCTTCGTCTGCTTCATGAATCTTATCGGCTTCCCGGGCATCTGAAACGTCTGCAACGCCTGCAATACCCTCGACTCCGGCCTGCGCAATTCCGACTGCCCCGGAAACGACCATGCCGGGAAGCCAGCGCTGCAGGACTTCGCGCAGTTGCCCGAAATCGAACGGCTTGCTGAGGTAGTCGTCCATACCGGCTGCCAGGCACCGCTCGCGATCCCCGGTGACGGCATTGGCAGTGAGCGCTACTATCGGGAGGCGCACCGCGCCTTGCGCCGCCTCCCGCGCCCGGATCATTCTGGTGGCGGCAAAACCGTCCACCTGCGGCATCTGGCAGTCCATGAAGATCAGGTCGGCGCGCCCTTTAAGCGCCGCGGCAACCACCTCGTTGCCATTTTCCGCGATCTCCACGGAGCACCCCAGCATGCCCAGCATATGCCGCACCACGTCCTGGTTCACCGGATTGTCCTCCGCCACCAGGATGGCTGCTTCAAAACGGGTCTTCGGTTGGGGAGCCGCAGGGGCCGCTATGTGCTTTAAGCCGGAGACCACTCCAAGCCGGGCCGTGAACCAGAAGGTGGAACCTACTCCCAACGTGCTCTCCAACCCAAGTTCCCCGCCCATCAGTTCCGCAAGCTGCCGGGCGATGGCGAGGCCCAGCCCGGTACCGCCGTAGGTGCGCGAAGTGGAGTAGTCGGCCTGGGAAAAACTCTCGAATATGTGCGTCTGGGCCTCGGGCCTGATGCCGATGCCGGTATCGGCGACCTCGAAACGAATCACCCCCGCCTCATCGGAAAGACCTGCCCGGAGCAGCACCTTGCCACGGCTGGTGAACTTGACCGCGTTGCCCAGCAGGTTCACCAGGACCTGGCGCAACCGCAGCGGGTCTCCTTCGACGTAGCGCGGCACCTGGTCCGCCATGCGGAGTGCGACCTCCACCCCCTTGCGCTGCGCCCCCGGGGCAAACATCTCCAGCACCTCCCCCATCATCTCATGCAGGTCAAAGGAGACCGGCTCCAGTTCCATCGCCCCTGCCTCTATCTTGGAGAAATCGAGGATGTCGTTGATGACCGAGAGCAGGCACTGACCGGAGTTGCGTACCGCCTCGGCGAAACGGCGCTGCTCCCCGGCAAGCCCGCTTTCCAGAAGCACGCTGATCATGCCGAGCACCCCGTTCATCGGGGTGCGGATCTCATGGCTCATGTTCGCCAGGAAATGCGACTTGGCAAGGCTCGCCGCCTCGGCCGCCTCCTTGGATACGCGCAGCTCCGCTACGGTTTGGCTCAGTTCGCCGTTCGTTGCGCTGAGCTCCGCTGTGCGGTTTTGCACCACCTCCTCAAGCTCAACGCGATGCGCCTCCAGCTTCTCGTCTCGCTCCTGGATCTGCACGAGCATCTCATTGAAGCCGTCGATGAGCGTTCCCAGCTCGTCGCTCCCCTCCTTTTGCGCCCGGAGGGCGTAGCTCTTGTCGTTGGAGACCGCCTTCATGACCGTCGCCAGGTGCGCGATGGGACCGGAGATGAGGCGCTGCAGCCTTGCGGCGAGGAAATATACCAGGAGCAGCGCCCCCACCACGACACCCGCTACCAGGGCGAAAAACCGCCTCAACCGGTCCGTGAATTCGCGGGAATCCGACCGGATCACGACGGTCCCGATTTGCTGACCGTCGAGAACGATGGGGGATACTCCATAAATGTCGAGCCCCACGGCGAAAGGGGACCGGGATTCGTCTAGCGCCGACAGGAATCTGCGGCTGTCGATGCGGAGATATTCGCCCGCGCCCTCGGTGAAAGGGAGCTGCCGAAGGTCACCCCCCTTGGCGAGGTAGCTCGCCAGCACGGAGCCGTCCTTCAGCATGACGAAGGCGGCGATGACGTCCGGCTTGGCCCGAAGTCCCGAGAGCGTCTCTGCTGCGGCATTTCTGTCGTTGAACGCTACCGCGGCCGAGGTGTTGTTGCCCACTATTTCTGCCAGCGCCGCCAGTTCGGCCCGCATCTCACTACGGAACTGGGCAGCCTCGTTGACGACGAAGGCCAGGGAGACCAGCGCCAGTACGATGCCGTTGGTAAGCAGCAGTATGGCGATCAACTTACGCCTTATGGATAGGTTACGGAACCGGTTTAACAAGTATTTGCCTCTATTCGACGATTAGGCAGCAAGCTAAAGATACCGAGGCATCCCATTTTTGCAGAACCCTCTAATTCGATTAATAAAACCCATACCAACGTTTCGACAGCCCGGGCGCGGAACTTGAGCACCAAATCGACATCAATTCCTGCCGCGGTTCCAGTTCGCGCCGGAGTTCAAGGGATTCCAGGTCGCGCCCGGGTCCCCGTCCCGAGCCGCGACTCCCGGCGCGACATCATTATTGTCTCGATGGTTTGTTTCAAGGAGGAGAGGGAATTGCCGCGTGCCTTATCGAGAGAATGGCCTGGGACGCTATGAAGAAAGCGGCTGAGGCTTACCCGACAGAGATTTTTTTGATCCAGCCGGCTTGTTGCTCGGAGAGGGAGTCGAACATGACGCCTACGCCCGGGATGCTGCGAGACCCGCCCCATTCGATGCGCCAGCATATGATCGCCTTGACCGGTTCCTCGCCCGGCATCTCGAAAAAACGAAGCCAGACGGTATCTCCGATGGCCGGCGGCTCGGTGGTTTGCACGAAGGCTCCCCCCTGGGAGACGTTGACGGTAAAGGTCTTAAGGCTCTCTGCATCAGGAAAGGTACGGCAGGTTGATAAAATCAGACTCAGATAGGTGTCCTTCCTGTTGAACCTGCGCAGCGATCTGGCGCAGAATGATTTGCACCTGCTTTCGATGAAATGGGCCAGAACCGACTCGGGATCCGTTGAGAACGACTGCTCCAGCGGGCTAAGGCTCATATTTTTCGTCCTGGCGTCCCACTTGACCCGCAAGGTAGGATAGAAGTTGATGCAGTCGTAAGCGATCGATTTTTCCTCCTTGCTGCTGCGAACCAGGGTCAGGATGTCGATCAAAAGGCCGCTGTAGGCGGCGTCGATGGACATGCGCAGCACCTCATTGAAGGATGCCGCTACGTGATAGGAAACACCTACCCGGCAAAGCGCCTCCTCGTACGCCGACCTTGCCTCGGGCTCTTCTACGACCATCAGTATTCTGGTTTCTTCCATGGTACCTCTTGGCGGGGACAGGGAGCGGAGTGGGGTGCAACAGCTCAGATGGTTGATCGACTCTAAAGTGAGACCCGTTCCCGGGAGGCCAATCCGGGAACGGGTGACGCGGCGAGGGCCGCATTCTGAAGAGAACTTACTTCATTTTCGAGTAATTCTCCAGCGCCTGCTTCAGGTTTTGGGTCGCCGCAGGTTTTTCGCCCGCCTTGCCGGCCAGGATATCCGCGGCTGAAAGGTTGCTCTTGCCATAGTAGGCGGCATTTGCATCGTCGTCAATCAGCAGCGCCGCCCCATCCAGGGAGACTCCGGCGAACAGGCCGCGGCTTCGCGAGTAGGACAGTATCCCGGATCGCAGCCTGACATCGGTCGCCGCACTCGCCTTACGCCCGACGGGTCCGGCCGCAACCGCCGCATCGGCTCCCAGTGTGAACTTGCCGTTCAACAATTTTTCCACGTCATCCATCTTCTTGAACACCAGGACCAAGTCGGTCGAACTTGCTCCCACCTGCCAACCGACGCTGCCGCCGGTTATGCTGACGAAAACCGGATCGCTCCAACGCCCGTCCTCAGCGCGGGTCGACAGCACACCGGTGCCGTGCCGGCCGCCGACCACGAAAGCGGCCTTGATAACCCCCGGGATGACGGCGACGGCGCGCGCATCCCTCAGGAGGACGGGAGGAATCCCCTTTTCGGGCATTTGCATGATTTTTGCCAGGACATCCGCGGCTTCCTGGACCTTTTGCTCCTCGCTGTTCGCCAAGGATACACCGGTCCATGCGGCGAACAGCGTGATGGCTAACATCAGGGTGGATATGCCTTTAACGATTCTCATGGTGTAACCTCCTTTGTTTGATCTTGTTTGCCGTCAATCGATTAACAAGGACCAATCATGGATAACACAGGCGCGAATGTTGTCAATCGCCAGCCGCGCCGTTAAACCAGGTTGAGGTTCGGTTTGAGATTTTGTGAAGACCTTCTTAATTCCTAGCGGGGAAAAGGCTGCCGTTATGGGAGGAGAATGGGGAGAGCGTCAAGTGCGGGAATTTGGGCAAAAAAAAAGCCCCGAATTTCTTCGGGACTTCTTTCAACGTTGACAGAACCTTGTTAGACCCTGGTCACGTTAGCAGCCTGAAGCCCTTTCGGACCTTTGACTACGTCAAACGTTACCCTATCGCCTTCAACAAGGGATTTGAACCCGTCGCCGGTGATGGCGGAGAAGTGGCAAAATACGTCTTCGCCGCTTTCCTGCTCAAGAAAACCAAAACCCTTGCTGTCGTTAAACCATTTTACAGTACCGTTTACCATTTAGTTTACCTTCTCCTGATGTCTTTCTGCTGTTTTTTGTCCGGGATTGTCCCGAAACTTTAAGTACCATAACAGCTTGGTTCAGACAAAGCAAGCTATTTAAATTCTCATATTTTTTCCAGAGCGACATTCAGCTCCACAGACTGCTTGACCTGGGTTCAGTGCCTGCCCCCAACGGGCACATTAACAACTGCACATGCGCAGGCTCCGAAACCTTGCCGTGCTTGAAGATACAGTCCTCTTGTCATTTTCATCCAGCGCCTCACGGAGCGAGTGCCAAATTAACGATGAAATCCATGCCGTCTACAGTAAGAGTGGTCGTGGCCGGTGTTGAAACCGTTGAAAGCAGATTCCTGACAAATATGCGTCGGCCGTTCAGAAACGGGATGGTCTGCGGGGCACTGGTGAAACCTGTCGGCTCGAAATCATCACTGACGGAAAATTGGGCGTTACCGCTGCCAAGGGAGTCCTTTATGCTTATCACATGAGTTCCGGCGATGCCGTCAAAACTGAAAATTGTCGCGTTGGCCTGCATGAATGTCCCAACTTGTATCGGTGCCGTGAAAGAAGGGATGTCGACGATCTTCGTCGTGCTGATGAAGGTCCCTTTCACGTTCCCGATGCTGAGAGTGGATTGGGTCGAGGTACCCAAGGTACTCGCCGAGGTATGAGTCACGGTGACCCTGTCGCCGTTTTTCACGGTACCCGCCGCGTCGGTCGCAACTGCTGAATTGATGGAAAATTTGCTGTTGCTCCCGACCGGACCGGTGATGCTTATGGGACTGGAGTCGCCGACAAGCCCGGAGACCGTGATGGGATCGGAGGTAATCTGCGTGCTGAGAGCCGTGCCGGTCTTGGCCGGAAAGGAGAATTGATCCGGAGTCGTCGGAAGCCTCACGTATTCCGGGAACCATTCGACACTGCCGCACCCCGCCATGACCAGCGCAAAGATCATCAATGTCGCATGAAGCATGAACAAAATAGCGCGCCGAGCGCCGGCGTAAATAAGCGAGATTTTCATAGCACCCTCCCGATACTGTCCACCGTCTCAAGATCCGGATACTATCTCACGCAGGGATGCCTTGACAAGCTCGATTAGTATCCCCCCCGGCAGCCTTTCATCTTTCGCCCTCCCCCGCCGCGACGCGACATCCCACGCCCTCTCCAAGAACCCTAACTGTCCCCGCCCCCGGAGGGTGTATGGACCGGGAGGGGGAACTCCGTAGGTTCTTCGCAGAAGTCGAAATCTTCCCCCCTCCCAACCTCCCCCCTCCGGGGGTAGGAGTAAGTGGTTAAAAGAAGGGTAAATTCCTTGGGTCGACCGCTAAAAGTTATCCCCTCTCCTCTCCCATCTTGTCCAACAGCCGCAGCAGGCCGTCCAGGATGGTGACCGGATGCGGAGGGCAGCCGGGGATGTAGAGATCGACCGGCAGCATCCCCTGCACGCCGTCGTGCGCCTCGGGAGAGCCGATGAAGGGGCCGCCGTTGATGGCGCAGGCGCCGCAGGCGACCACGAGCTTGGGGGCGGGGATCGCCTGGTAGGTCATCATGAGTGCCTCGCGCATGTGCTCGGTCACCGGCCCGGTCACCCAGAGGGCATCGGCGTGGCGCGGGGAGGCGACGAACTGGATCCCGAAGCGTCCCAGGTCCCAGCCGATGGTGGAGAGGACGTTGGTGTCGGCCTCGCAGGCGTTGCAGCCGCCGGCGACCACGGAGCGGAACTTCAGGGAGCGGCCGAACAGCGAGAGCATCCTGGCGTCGAGCGCCCGCGCCAGCCGGCGCTCCTCCCCTCCCCTCACGACGAGTTCCTCGCGTCGGTTGGTCGCCAGCCGCGCGTCACGGCTGTAGGAGATGCCGCCGTGCGGGCAGGCCTCGACGCACTCCGGGCAGAAGAGGCATTTCCCGAGGTCCACGGAAAGCTCCGGCTCGCACCCGATGGCACCGACCGGACAGGCGTCGGCGCAGAGCCGGCAATCGGCCGGGCAGGCGGCGACGTCCAGCTCGGGATAGCCCCGGAACAGCTCCGGCAACACTATCGGCTCCTTCGGGTAGCCCGTGGTGCGATGCCCCTGCTTCCAGCGGGCGAGAATGGCCTTGATCATGACGCTACTCCTGTTAGCCCCTGTTACAGGTCGAACCCGCAGTAGGAGAGGTTGAAGCTCTTGTTGCAAAGCGGAAAGTCCGAGATCTGGGTGCCTCTAAGCGCCATGGCGAGCCCGCTCCAGTTGTGGAACGAGGGGTCGGTGATCTTGTAGCGCTCAAAGCATCCGCTTTGGTCGGTAAGGGCGACATGGCACACCTCGCCGCGCCACCCCTCGGTAAGCGCCACGGCGAGCTGATCGGCGCCCACCGGCCCAACCGGATACCGGATGGCGACGCCCGGCAGTTGCGCCAACTGCTCCTCTATGAAATCGAGCGACTTTTCCACCTCCAGCCAGCGGACCAGGGACCGCGCGTAGACGTCCCCCCCCTTCGCCGTCTCGACCGGGAGCTGGCTCATGCAGTAGATGCCGAAGGGGTGGTCCCGCCGGATGTCGCGGTTAAGGCCGCTGGATCGCGCCGCGGGCCCCACCAACCCCAGCTCGAGCGCGGTCTCAGCGCTCACCACCCCGGTCCCCTCCAGCCGCGCCATGACGGAAGGCGTGTCCCATAAGAGTTCCACGGCGTTGGTCACCTCCTCCCGGGCCACGGCGATCCTCCTTGCCAGCTTCGCCGCCAGTTCAGGCGCCACGTCGAAGTTCACCCCGCCGGGGATCACCAGGCCGCGTCCGAAACGGCTGCCGCAAAGCTCGGCGCTCAGGTTCAGGAACTCTCCGCGGATCCTCCCGCAAAAAGAGGCGGTCGGCAGGTATCCGACGTCCCCCGCTATGGCGCCCAGGTCGCCCGTGTGGTTGGCGAGGCGCTCAAGCTCCAGCGCGATGCCGCGGATGGCGTGGGCCCTGGCGGGAACGCGCGCGCCGGCCAACCCCTCCACGATCATGGCGTAGGCCGTGCCGTGTCCGATGGTGGTGTCTCCGGCCACCGTCTCCATTCTCTTAAGCGTCAGACCGCTTGCCCGGCCCAGCACCATCCGCTCGATGTCGCGGTGCTGGTAGCCGAGCGAGATCTCCAGATGCAGCACCTCTTCCCCGAAGCACTGGAAACGGAAATGCCCCGGCTCGATGATCCCGGCATGTACCGGACCCACCGCCACCTCGTGCACCTCGTCCCCTTCCACGCGGTAGAAATCCATCACCCCTATCTTGTTGGGGACGGTCGGAGCGACCCCCGGCGGCGAGGCCATCGGCCTCTGGAACCGGACCGGCTTGGGCCAGGGGTGCCCATCGAAGACGATGTCGAACTGTTCGGCGATCTCGCGCTCGAAAAGATGCAACTGGGGGGCGTACTGGACCTGGGAGGGGAAGCTCCCCGTGGTCACCACGGTGCTCATCGCACCGAGCATCGCGTCGCTTTTGTAGGAGAGCAGGCAATAAAGCTGCAGGAACACCCCTTTTGCTGCGCCGAAGTAAGATACCACCCGCCACCCGCCTTCAAGACCTGCCAGCAGTTCCTCCAGGAACTCGTCCCCGGAGAGAACGGGTATCTCGCGGCGCGCCACGGCGCTTCCGTTTTGGGTGAGAAGGAATTTGCGGCTCATTTGCCACCCCCAAGCTGCCCCGCCGCCTCAAGCAGCAGCGTGTGCAAAGGCATCGGAATCCAGAGACCGAGCAGGAGGACCAGGCCCATCAAAAACAGCGGCGGGAGTACGGTATGCACCGTGTCGCGGTAAGGGGTCTTGTCGATATCGCGCGGAATCTTCCCCATTACCACCGGGAGCACCGTCGAGGCCATGCCTATGAAGATCAGGGCGAGAAAGAGCAGAAACAGCCCCCCGCTCCAGTAGTTACCCTCGACAAAGGCGGAGTTCACGATGAGGAACTCGCTCACGAAGGGGCCGAAGGGGGGCGAGCCTGTGGCGGCGAGAAAGGCCGCCAGCAACAGGGCGCCGGACCAGGGGGTTCTCCTCAACGCGCCTCTGACGAACTGGGTGCTCTTGGAGCCGTAGGCGCGGTGGATGTTGCCGCAGGAAAGAAAGAGCACCCCCTTGGTGAGCGCGTTGTTGACCATGTGCAAAAGCGCGCCGAAGAGCGCCGCCTTGCCGAGCCCCAGCGCCACCGCTATGATGCCTACGTGCTCGACGCTGGAATAGGCGAGCATCCTCTTGAAGTCGCTCTGCTTCGCCATGAAGACGGCGGCGAAGGCCATGGAAACGAGCCCCATCCCGAGCAGCACCTCCTGAAAGAGCGCCCCCTCCGTCGAGGCGACGGCGATCTGGTACACCCGCAGAAGCGAAAGGAGTCCGCAGTTCACCAGCCCGCCCGCCAGCAGCGCCCCGACCAGGCCGGGCGCCTCCCCGTAGGCGTCCGGCTTCCAGGTGTGCAGCGGGGCCAGCCCGATCTTGGAGCCGAAGCCTACCAGCAGGAAGATGAAGGCGGCGTGGCGCCACCCCTCGTGCAGGCGGGGAGCGTCCTCGATCAGGGAACCGAGCAGCAGGGTCACCTCCTGCTGGGCGACGATGGTGGAGTAGGCGAGAAAGAACAGCCCCAGGAGCGCTATGGCGATGCCGACCGAGCAGATCAGGAGATACTTCCAGGTGGCCTCGATGGAACGCGCGTTGTGATTGAAGTAGATGAGCGGCGCCATGGTGAGGGTGGTCGCCTCCAGTGCGATCCAGAGCAGCCCCAGGTGCTGGGATATGGTCACCAGCGTCATGGCGGAGAGGCAGACCAGCAAAGCGGTGCAAAGGACCCGGTTGGAGCGCAGCCTGCGATAGTTCAGGTACCCCACCGCGTAGGTGGCGCAGACCAGGAACAGGATGGAGTTGCTAAGCAGCGACAGCTTCCCCAGCGCATCCAGATAGATCCACCCCTCCGGCGAGGGGGGCTCGGTCCGGACCAGAACCAGTACGGTCATGGCGAGGTGCGCCGCCGCGAAGAGCGGGAGCAAGAAGGTGCGCTTCCGGTTGTCCGGGACCAGCCAGGCGATCAGGGCGCCCAGAAGCGGCAGGAGAACGATGGCCCACATCATGATCAGTTATTCCTCCCGCAATGCGCTGAGCCGCGAGGTGTCCACACTCGAGAACTCGCGGCTTATATGGTTGATGACGATACCCATGACGAAGATCCCGACCAGGAGGTCGAGAAGCATGCCGGCCTCGACCATGACCGGCATGGCGTCGGCCAGGAGCAGCCCGAAGATGAAGATGCCGTTTTCCATCAGCAGGTATCCTATGACCTGGGAGATCGCCTTGCGCCGCCCCATCAGGATCAGGAAGCCGCACATGAGGGTCGCCATGGAGGCGGGGACGAACAGGAGTCCCTCGTGCTCGGGCGCCAGCGGCAGCCTGGCCGCGAAGATGAAGGCGAGCGAGGTGAAGAGCGCCCCGAGCACCAGCGAGGGGATATAGCCGATGAATGGTTGAAATTCGCGCTCTATCTCCGCCTTCCTGATGGCGCGCATGATCAGGATCGGGATCAGGGCCCCCTTGGCGACGATGATGCCTACCACGATCAGCGCCAGGTGCCAGGAGAACGGGTGGATCAGCGCCGGGAGCACCCCCAGGAGCACCCCCTGCAGGGCGACGGCCCGCACCGAGAAGGCGAGCCGGCTGGTGCCGAGCACTGCGAAATTGAGCAGCAGGCAGAGCACGAGGAGTTGGTCGGACAGGGCATTCATGGCGTCACCTCACTACCAGGACCAGGGAAAAGGCGGTCAGTATCAGGGCCGCCACCAAAAGCTGAGGCACCCGGATCAACCGCAGGCGGGCCATGACCGACTCCACCACCCCGATGGCCACGGCGAGCGCCAGCATGGAAAGCGCGAAGATACCCCAGTCGAAAAACCGGTTGCCGCCGGTGAAGGGGACGGCGATGTTGACGAAGAGCGCGCCCAGCAGGTAGAGCTTCAGCGCGGCGCCGTACAGGATGCAGCCGAAGTAGGGACCGCTATGGTCCAGCACCATGACCTCGTGGATCATGGTCAGTTCCAGGTGGGTGTTCGGGTCGTCGAAGGGGATGCGGCTGTTCTCGGCCAAAAGCACCACGAAGAGCCCGGCCAGCATCAAGATGAGCGAGGCGCCGGCGGCGACCCAGACCGGCAGCGTCACGTGGTTCAGCATCGGGGTGAGGCTCATGGTGCCGGAGAGCCTGGTTAAAGTGATCAGGGCGAAGAACAGGGTCGGTTCGGCGAGGCAGGAGAAGGTCACCTCGCGCGCGGCCCCCATCCCCTCGAAGGCGGATCCGGTGTCCAGCGCCGCCACCGTGGTGAAGAAGCGCCCCAGGGCGAAGAGATAGGCGAAGAGGATCATGTCCCCCTCGAAGGAGATCGGCGCCGGATGCTTGCCGAGCGGCACCAGGAGTGCCGCGAACAGGGTGGCGGCCAGGGTGACCGTCGGACCCGCCCGAAAGAGCCAGGTCGTGGTGTCGGAGAGGACCACCCCTTTCCTCATCAGGCGGCTCAGGTCGTAGTAGGGCTGCAGGAAGGGGGCACCCACCCTCCCGGCGAAGGCCGCCTTGGTCTTGCCTATCACCCCGAGCAAAAGCGGGGGCATGGCGAGCACCAGAGCCATGTGGAAAAACGTATCGATCATGTCCCTCTCCCGGACCCGCTAATGCACCCAGAGCATGAGCAGGATAAGCGTGACGAATATGTAAAGTATGTAGATCTGGACCTCGCCGTGCTGAAGCCGCCGCAGATAGGAAAAAGCGATGCCAACCACGTTTCCGGCCGGCAGAATCACCCGGCAAAGGAGTGCCTCCTCCGGGGCGTAGCTGAGCCTGGAGACCACGGGAAACATGCCGGCGATCTCCCTCATCCTGATGCGCACCCGGATCAGGGGAGATAAAAGCGCGCCGAAAAGGTCCCCGAAGGAACTGCCGGTGTACTGCATGCTCGCCGCGGGGCGCAGGTAACCGCACCCCCAGGTGGGGCCGGACCCGGCGGGGAGCGCCGACTGTCTGCGCCTGAGAAACCAGAAGAGCGCGGCGGCCAAGGCGATCAGGCACCCCCCGGAGACGGTGAACCAGACCGGGGGGATCGGAAGCCCCGGGAAGCCGAGGCTTACCGGGACCGCGGCCTGCACCACGGGGTCGACCAGAGCCAGGAAGAGCTGAGGGAACAGACCGGCGAGAAGGCTCACCCCCGCGACAAGGACCATCGGAACCAGCATGGTGGCGGGGGCCTCGTGGGCGTGGGCCGCCTGCTCCGAGCGGGAAGCGCCGAGAAAGGCGATGCCGAAGAGCTTCACGAAACAGATGAGCGCCACCCCTCCCGTCAGGGCGAGCAGGGGCGCGCCCAGCGCCAGGTAAGGTTCCGGCGCCAGCGCCTCGCCGAAGAAGCCGAGGTAGAGGAGCATTTCGCTGGCGAAACCGTTGAAGGGGGGGAGACCGCAGATGGCGACGGCGCCGCAAAGGGAAAGGGCAGTGCTCCAGGGCATGCGCGCTGCAAGACCCCCCATCCGGTCCAGGTCGCGGGTCCCGGTGGCATGCATGACGCTTCCGGCCGCGAAAAAAAGCAGCGGCTTGAAAAGGCCGTGGTTCAGGACGTGAAAGAGCGCCCCGGCCATCCCCAGGTAGGCGAGCCGCGGGTTTGCCGTGGCCTGGCCGATCAGGGCGATCCCGATCCCGGCCGTTATGATGCCCAGGTTCTCGATGCTGGAATAGGCCAAAAGGCGCTTGATGTCCTTTTGCGCCGAGGCGATGCAGATCCCCGCCAGCGCGGAACCGAGCCCTGCCGCGACGAGCAGCGCCCCCCACCAGAGCGGGTGCTCCGGGAAAAAGGAGAGCAGGCGCAGGATGCCGTAGATCCCCATCTTCAGCATGACCCCGGACAAGAGGGCGGAGACGTGGCTGGGCGCGTTGGCGTGCGCCGAGGGGAGCCAGACATGCAGGGGCATGAGCCCCGCCTTGGAGCCGAACCCGACCAGACCGGCGCAAAAGAGCAGGGTGGCGCCGGCCGCCGTTACCTGCAGCGAGCCGGCCGCGGGGAAGAGCAAGCTGCCGGTGGCCCCCTTTAAAAGCGAGAAGAGGAGCAGCAGCGCCGCCGCGCCGATATGGCTCGCGATCAGGTAGACGGTCCCGGCGCTGCGCACCTCCGGGTCCTGGTGCTCGGCAACCAGCAGGAAATAGCCGGAAAGCGCCATGATCTCCCAGGCGATCATGAAGAGGGCGCCGTTTCGCGACACCACCACCAGCGCCATGGCGGCGGCGAGCAGGCCGTAGAAAAAGGTCACCGAGCGCACGGAGCCGCGGCGGGAGGCGGCCGGCCAGTAGCCGCATGCGTAGAGGGAGCCGGCGGGAAAGACCAGGAATATAGGGATCAGGAAGAAGAGCGAGAGAGGATCAAGGGAGATGACGCAGGGGCCTAGGGGGAGATTCCAGTCGAGGATAAAGCTTGCGCTCTCTCCTGCCGTTAGCATGGAGATAAGCGCCGGGAGCGCCAGCAGTGAAGAGCAGAGCGCCCCCGCCGTGGCAAGGAGTTGCCCCAGCGCCGCTTGCCGAAGGAAAATTCCGGGGAGCCCGGAACAACCGGCAACTATCATCGCGGTAACCACCAAGAAGGCGGGATCCCGCATCATGTCAAAAAGCATCGCCAACCTTTCCGTCCAATAATGGGCCACCACAAGGCTCCGGGAAAGCGGAGCAGGAACTTCATATTAATCGAGTATCAACCTTCCCTTTGCCGTATCCCGCCGAAGTGGCGGAAACAGGGTGGGAAGGGGAACAAAAAACGACCTGAACGCCGGCACCCGACCTGGAAATATCGGTGGGATGATGAAGCTGATCGGACCTCAAAATACTCCCTGAAAACGGTTTTGTCAAAAAAAGATATTTAATGCGTGCAAACACACTATAAAACAATAATTTGCATCAAACTGCTCTATTACCGCCATTGCGGTTGTCATCGCCATATTCATGTGATAAATTTTCGAACAACGTTATATTTCGCCGGAAACAACAGCGCCGTTTTTCGTCAGGGAAGCGCCTACCGCAACAAGTTGCGAGGCAAAGGAGGAGGGATCTGTGAAGAGTCACGTTTGGCGACCCCTGTATGTCGTGCTGGTCATCATCGCCGTGGTCCTCGTGGCGAGGATGATAATGGTGCCGGATGATTTCGGCATCGGAGAAAGAGGGTACATGTACGGCTGGCACCGCCCCTCCAATGAGCAGGAGTGGAAGGATGTCAAGGTGAAGTACCGCACCGCCGAGTACTGCAAGGAGTGCCACCAGGACAAGTACGACGAGATGAAGAGTTCGCCCCACGCTAGCATCAACTGCGAGAACTGCCACGGTCCCGCCCTGGGACACCCGGAAGACCCGCCGACCCTCGCCATCGATCGCAGCCGTGAACTCTGCGCCCGCTGCCACTTCCGCCTGGAGTACGCCGCCAGCGGCAGGGGGAAGATCCGCGGCATCGACCCGAAAACCCATAATCCGGAGTTGGACTGCGTCGTATGTCACTGGCCGCACGACCCGAGAAAGGAGGGGAACCAGAAATGACCATATCGCGACGAAACTTCTGCAAGAAATCGCTGCTGATAGCCGGGGGCCTCGCCATTCCGCTGTCGGCCCTCGAGCTCTTCGACCCGAAGCGGCTCTTGGCCGAAAAGAACGACGGCAACAAGACGCGCTGGGTTTTCCTGGTGGATACCCATAAATGCGTCGGCTGCGGCTTTTGCGTCAAGGGATGCAAGGTGGAGAACGAGATCCCTTATGACGCCAACGTCACCCGCACCTGGGTGGAGCGCTACGTGGTCACCAAGGACGGCACCACCCATATCGACTCCCCCAAGGGGGCGCGCGACGGCTTCCCTACCAGCAGCATCGATATAGGCCACGGGAAGTTCCAGGAGATCAGGGACGAGGAGATCGACAAGGCGTTTTTCGTGCCGAAGCTGTGCAACCAGTGCGACAATCCACCCTGCGTCCAGGTCTGCCCGGTCGGCGCCACCTATCAGACCGCCGACGGCGTCGTGCTGGTGGACCGCAAGTGGTGCATCGGCTGCGGCTACTGCATCATGGGATGCCCGTACGGTGTCCGCTTCTTCCATCCGGTACACCACGTGGCCGAGAAGTGCAACTTCTGCTATCACCGGATCACCAAGGGGATGCAGACCGCCTGCGTCGACACCTGCGCCTTTGGAGCCAGGCGCGTCGGCAACCTTAAGGACCCGGACGACCCGGTCACCAAGATCATCATGACCGAGAGGGTCAACGTGCTGAAGGAAGAGTACGGTACCAAGCCGCAGGTGTTCTACCTGGGGCTCACCAAGGAGGTCAAATAGCCATGGTGCACGGAGAAATCTGGACCCTGAAAGAGTTTTTCACCTATCCCAACGAGTACATATACTGGACCATCCAGATAGTCATGTACCCCTTCATGACCGGTCTCGTGGCCGGCGCCTTCGTGCTCTCCTCCCTGTACCATGTCTTCGGGGTGAAGCAGTTGAAGGGAATCGCACGCTTCTCGCTGGTGTTCTCCTTCGCCCTGCTCCCCGTGGCCATGATGCCGCTGATGCTGCACCTGCAGAAACCGCTGCGCGGCATAGAGGTGATGCTGACGCCGCATTTCACCTCGGCCATCGCAGCCTTCGGCATCGTGTTCTCCACCTACGGCATGATCGTCGCCTCGGAGCTCTGGTTCGTGTACCGGAAGCATTTCGTGGAGTCGGCGCTGGCACTTAAAGCGATCGAGCAGCGCACCCCGGGTCAGCAGTTCAGCTACCTGCTCTTCTCCGCGCTGACGCTGGGAGCCTACGACATCGGCCACGAGGCGCAGGAGTCCGACGAACGGGCGGTGAAGAAGCTGGCCGCTGCGGGCATTCCGGTCGCCTGCTTCCTGCACGGCTACGCCGGATTCATCTTCGGCTCCGTCAAGGCGAACGCCCTCTGGATGACGCCGCTCATGCCGGTTATCTTCATCTGTTCCGCGGTAGTCTCGGGGATCGCCCTCTGCATCCTGACCTACATCATCACCATGGAAATAAGGAAATTTCTTGCCGCGAGGAAAAGACAGGAATACCCGGAACTCCCTTCCCCCGAGGAATTGAAGAGCGCCGAGGCGAACGTCGTCGCCATGACCGCCAGATACCTGCTCATGTTCATGGTTGCCGCCATCACCCTGGAACTGCTCGACCTGGTCTTCCGCGGCTACACGGCGGTGAAATCCTGGGACATCCTGAGAAGCGTCATCTACGAGCGGGACTTCGTCAGCATCTTCGTGGTCCAGTACGGCCTGGGGAACGTGGTTCCCTTCATCCTCTTCCTGTTGCCGGGGCTCACCATCAAGCGCGCCGTGCTCGGCACCTCGCTGGTCCTGCTGGGGGTCTTCATGATGCGCTGGAACGTCGTCATCGGCGGCCAAGCCTTCTCCTCCTCTTTCTCCGGGTTCATGCATTACTCGATGCCGATCTGGCCCGAAACCTGGGAGACCTTCAGGGAGGGGTTGTTCGGAGCGCTCATGGTCGTCCTGGTGCCGTTCGGTCTGTTCTGGCTGCTGAACAAGGTCATGCCCGTCTTCAAGGAGACCCATTGACCGGCTGATCACATTCCGGGGGAGGCCATCCTCCCCCATGCGCCATCCCGGAAGGGTCGCCCGTAGTTGACAGGGGGAAGTCATGACGATCGAAAAAACGGCCCTGGAGGGGCGGGTCGATCAGTTGAGTCTCGAACTGCAGGGGCTCCATGCGCGGGTGGCACAACTCGAAGGCCTGCTGGCGGCCCCCCCCAATCCGGCGGCCCCGGCCCTGCAACAGCCGGCCGCGCAACCGGCCGCACCGGTCCCGCCGGTACAGAGGCAGGAAGAGCACGACGATGTCTCTGAAGAGATCCTCGACTGGGCCGGGAAGGCACACCTGCTCACCCGGCTATCCACGCTCTGCTTCCTGCTGGTCGTGGCGCTCGGGCTGCGCACCGTCACCGACAGCAACCTGATCGGCACCATGACGGGCTCCGCGCTCGGCATGGGATACGCCGCGGCGCTCATGCTCTGGGGCGCCTACCTGTACGAACGCAAAAGCCCCCTGGCTCCGGTATTCGCCTGCTGCGGCGCCGTGCTGATGAGCGTCATCGTCGTCGAGACCCACGCCCGCTTCGCCTCGCTGCCGCTGGTTCCCGCCTACCTCACCCTGATCCTGACCGGCGGCTTCATGACCTTCGTCAGCTATCGGCATCGCGCCTTTCTCCCGATCTCGCTGGGTACCCTGGGCATGTGCCTGGCGGGCGCCGCTATCGACTACCCGAACCCGTTCTTCCCCTACCTCGCCATGGTGCTTTTCGCCGCCAACATACTGGGATATTACGCGGCTCAGTTGAAGAGCTGCTCCTGGCTGCGCTGGATCGTCCTGGTGGTCACCATGACGATGCTGCAACTTTGGGGGGTGAAGCTCGGCATGATCCTTTTGGGCAAGGGGCAACCAACGCCCAATCTCGCGGTCTCCTGGTTCATCCCGACGCTGGCTGCCTTCGCCCTGCTCTACCTGGCGCTCGCCCTGGCCGGGATCATTCGCAGCAGCGGCCAGAGGATATCGCGCTTCGACTTCGCGCTCCCGACCCTGAACGCGCTCTGGAGTTTCAGCGCCGCCTACTACGCGGTGAACGCCACAGGTGGAAGCAAGCCCCTGCTCGGCGTCATAGGGATTGCGGCCGCGTTAGGGCACCTTGGTGTCACGGTATGGCTTTCCAGTCGCAAGGTGGAGGGAGCCCCCGGCACCAACTCCTTCGCCATGGCCGGCGCCGCACTCGCGGCAATGGCGATCCCGCTCGTCACCGGAAACTATCTGCTTTCCCTGCCGGCTCTCTCCGTGATCGCCTTCTTCATGGCGATCCTCTCGCGCCAGTGGCAAAACGGCGGCATCCGCGCCACCTCTTATCTGGTGCAGATCTACGCGGCGCTGGCCCTGGCGGCTGCCATCCATCTCGACGCTTCGGCCACCGCGGACCTGGTGACCTCGCTCCCGGCGGGGCTGCTCGCCGTCATCACCCTTTATCAGTACCAGTGGTGCCGGCACTACCCGCCCCCTTCCCCTTCCATCTTCTCGCGCTTCGACAGCTCCGACCGGAGCGCCTCGCTGCTGCTGCTGGCCACACTGGCCAGCGGGTTCTTCACCCTCAAGGTGGTCCTCTTGCAAGGGCTCCACCTCCATGCACCGGCGGCGGAGGTGGCCAACATCCTGCGCTGCAGCGAGTCGATGCTGATCAACATCTCCGCTGCCTCTATCATGCTCCTTGCCTACTCCCGGAACAACAAGGAGTGGAGGAACGTCGCCATCCTCTTGACCGTCATCGGCGCCGGGAAGGTGTTTCTCTATGACCTCTTGGGAGCTCACGGCTTCCCCCTGGTGGCGAGTATCTTCACCTTCGGGCTCGCGGCGGCCGTCGAGTCGGTGGCGCTGGGACGCTGGCAAAAGCCGCTGGGCGCCAGTGATGAGGCAGGTTAAGATTAAGGTTAAGATTAAGATTAAGATTGAGATGAGGACGATCGAGAATTAAGTAGGAGCCCAAGGCAGAAACAGCTCAAGGCAATGGCAGCTTAAGGCAGGGACCGAGGTTAAGGTTGAGGCGGAGGTTAAGGCTGAAGCAAGAACCGTTTCTCAACCTTAACCTCAATCTGCTTTTAACCTTAATTTTAATCTGCCTTTAACCTTAATCTTAATCTGCCTTTATCCCGTGAGCACCAGCAGCAGCACCAGGGTGATGAAGGTATAAAAGATGTAAACGTTCAGCTTCCCATGCTGCAGATGACGGATCGCCGCCGTCTTGCTGTACAGATACTGAAAGAAGGGGAGATAGATCCGCTCCAGCACGGTCTCCTGAGGGTGGCTCTCCAACCGTCCCGGCGCTGGGAAAAGCCCTGCGACCTCCTCGCGATGCACCTCGGGACGGAGCACGGGGCGAAACCAGCCGACCAGCATCTCTCCAAAAGATGAGGCGCTGTACTGCATGCGCGGCGTAGGCGCCAGGTAACCGCACCCCCAGGTGTCGCCGGTGGCGTGCGGCAGTTTTTTTGCCCGCCGGAAAAGAAGCCAAGCGACCAGCGCCGCGACCATCACCAACCCCACCGCCAACAGCGACAACCAGCCAAAGGGTACCAGATCGGCTAATCCCTGCGATGTCAATGAACCCCGGTAGGAGAGCACCGCATTGTTCAGCGGCAGGGCGATCAACCCGGGAGCTATACCGATCACGGCGCAAAGTGCCGAGAGAAGCGCCATCGGCCAAAGCATGCCGGCAGGCGCCTCGCGACCTCCGGCATGCTCCGGCGTGCGCGGCGAGCCTAGAAACGCGATGCCGAAGACCTTCACGAAGCAGGCGACGGCCAGTCCTCCCACCAGCGCCAGGAAGGGGGCGGCCAGAGCGGGGATGACTCCATCGATGCCGCCGGGAGACCGTGCCGCGTTGAAAAAACCGAGATAGATCAGCAGTTCGCTGACAAAACCGTTTAACGGCGGCAGCCCGCAGATGGCTACGGCCCCCACCAGGAAGAACGCCGTGCTGTAAGGAAGCCGCCGCGCTATCCCCCCCATGAGATCGATCTGACGCGTGCCGGCGGCCTGAATGACGGAGCCGGCGGAGTAAAAGAGCAGCGCCTTGAACAGGGAATGGTTCACCACATGCAGCAACGCCCCCCCGATGCCGAGCACGACCAGCGCCGGCTTCCCCTGGCTTTCGCCGATCAGCGCCGTCCCGATCCCCATCAGGATGATCCCGATATTCTCGATGCTGTGGTAGGCCAGAAGCCTCTTCAGGTCGTGCTGGCCGATGGCGAAGGCGACCCCTACCACCCCGGAAATCACCCCCAGCAGCAACACGGTGCAACCCCACCAGACCGGGATCTCCGTGAAGCCGGAGAAGATCCTCAGCATGCCGTAGATACCGGCCTTAAGGACCACTCCGGAGAGGATGGCTGAGATGTGGCTCGGAGCATTGGCGTGGGCGGAGGGGAGCCAGATGTGGAGCGGCATCACCCCGGCCTTCAGGCCGAAGCCGAATAACGCGACCAGGAAGACGCCGGTGGCGATCCCGGTCTGCGCCGAGAGCGTTCCCTGGGGCGGGAACAGATAGGCGCCGGTAGCCCCCTGCAAAATGGAGAACATGGCGATCAACGCGAGAGCCCCTATGTGGCTCGTGATCAGGTACAAAATTCCCGCGTCGCGCACCTGCGGCTTTTCGTCCTCGGTGGTCAGGGCGAAGTACGCCGCCAGGCCGATGATCTCCCAGGCGATCAGGAAAAGCACCGTGTTTCTGGCCAGCAGCATGACGGTGAGCGACGCGGATAAGAGACCCAGGAAGAAGGTGAGCTTGCCGACGTTGCCGGGGTGCTTTTTAGCGGGCCAGTAGCCGACGCCGTAAACGGCGCTGCATCCGGTAACGATGAACATCGGGAACAGGAAGATGGCGGAGAGCGGGTCGACCCCGACCTCGACAGGTCCGAAGGGGAGCCCGGAGGCAAGCAGGAAGCTGACCGGTGCGGGCACCAGCAAGGCGCAGAGGGCTCCGGCTGCCCCGGACAGGGAACCGGCGAGCATCAGCAAGGCGGCCAGGCGCTGGGCGGCGCCCGAACCCTTGCGCGCCAGCAGGGGAAATCCCGAGGCTAGCTGACAGGCTGCGGCGAGTGAGAGCAGAAAGAAACAGGTATTCGACTCGCCGAAAGGGTGCATATCAGGTCCTCATGTCGCGCTCGAAGCGACTGGCGGCCTCGAGGATGCCTGCGGGGTCGCAGGCGAGGTTTAGTGCGGCACGGAATTGCGGATCATGAAGGGCGTAGGCGAGCCGGGACAGCAGATGCAGGTGCACCTTTACCGTGGGGCTGGTGAGCAGGAACAGTATCCTGACCGGTTTGCCGTCCAAAGCGCCGAAATCGGTGGGGTGTGCCAGAAAGCAGAGCGTGATGGCGGGTGCAGGTTTGTTCTGCAGCAGGATAGGGTTTCGCACGTGCGGAATGGCGATACCGTCGCCGATGGCCGTGGTACCGAGTGCCTCCCGGGCCAGCAGGACCTGGAGCAGGAATTCAGGATCCATCTGGAGTGGCAGTTTCAGGAGATTCACGACGCTCCGCAAGACGGAGAGCTTGTCCGTCCCCGGGACGCCGCAATGAACCCCTCCCGCCTCCAGCGCCTCGCTAAGGGAGGGAAGCCGCAGATCGGCCTGCGCCGCATCGAAAAGCTCGGGCGGCACCTTTATGCCATGCTCCGTCGCCCACTCAAGCAGATCGACACGGTTGATCCGGTAGCTTCCCTGCACCAAGGCGGCCGGCAGCTTTTCCTTCTTGATCCACTTGATCACCGTGCTTTCGTCTCTAAGCAGCAGTGCGGCTACTTCTGACGCCTTCATCAACATCGGCCTACTCCCTCACCTCTGAGCTTAGAGATGTATAACATCGTTACGGGAAAGAAACAAGATTTGATGCTATGGCAAAAAACTGAATCGTGCCGAATCTTTGCCGGCAAAATAAAAAAGCCCCCGGAGGTTTCCCGTCCGGGGGCTCTGCTGCTTCGTATCGATTTTAAAGCTTAGTGCTGCTTGGCGTGCTCTTCTCCGCCAGGGACGTCCTGCCCGCCCGCCGAGTGGCAGTCGCTGCAGTTGGTGTTGAACAGTTCATCGCCGATGTCGACCGGGTGCACGAACTCTTTGACATTGGTGCCGGCGGGGATGTTCTCCTGCTTCTGGCTCAGGACCGAGTGGCACAGGTTGCAGTCCTTGGAGATGACCTTGCCGGTCGCCGACTTGTGCTTGCCGTCGTGGCAGCGGAAGCAGCCGGGGGTGTAGAAATGCCCGACATGATCCGGATAGGTGTTCCAGGAAACCTTCATCGCGGGGAAGAAGTTCTTCGTGTAAATACCCTGAACCTCGGTAACCGCCTTCTTGATCTCAGCTTCCTTGCTCTTCGCCAGGGCAGGGTACTTCGCAGCGTAGTATTCGGGGAGTTCCTTGGCGATGGCCGCCTTGGCCTCCTCCTTGTCCTTGTACGGCCTGGTGAGAAGTTCAACCGCAACCTTCTTCATGAACGGCAGCGAGCGGTCGATCCGCTTGGAGACGAACCCTGCGTCCATCTCGACGCCCGGAGCGCGATACACGTGGGCCGGACGGTTGTGGCAGTCGAGGCAGTCCATCATCCTTTTCTCGGACTTGGCCACTTCGTCCTTGGTAAGGGGCTTCTCGGTATCGAAGTATTCGGTGACGGAGCCGTCCTTCTCCTTGACGGAGATGTAGGGTATGTTCATCCGCTTGCGATCGGTGGCGACATAGGTCACCTCGGATCCGATATGCCAGTGGATGCCGTTGGCGTGCTGGTTATTGGGCGTCCCGCCTATGTTGATCAGCATGTTGATCTCGCGGGGGGTATTCTCCTCGTTGGGGGCATAGTGGTAGAACACCTTCTGCCTTCCTGCGTAGAACTTCTCCGGCCAGTGGCAATGCTCGCAGGTGTCGCGGGCCGGGCGCAGGTTGTGGATCGGGGTCTCGATGGTCTCGGGGTAGGTCTTGAAGACCACCGCGTAGAGCTGCCTCATGCCGGAGATCTTCGCCTTGACGTACCAGGCGGCGCCGGGTCCGACGTGACATTCCACGCATTTCACCTTGGCGTGCGGCGAGTTGCTCCAGGCGACGTGCTCAGGCTCCATGACCACATGGCAGAGCTCGCCGCAGAAGGTTGTCGATTCGGTGAATTCGTACCCCTTCAGGGAGGCGACCGACACGATCAGGACGAAGCCGATGCTGGCGACGACGAAAAAGATGAACAGATGACGCTTGTGCGGATCGTTGAAGTCGACCCTCGGGAACGCCGGGATGTCCTCATCCGGATGAGCCCGCCTCTTCTGCCGCACCAGGAAGGCCCCGAGCGGAACCAGGATAAGACCTACGATTAGCATCCCCGGGAACAGGAAGTAGGTCATCAAGCCGAGGTAAGGCTTCTCCACGCCGGTGATCCCTTCATAGGAAAGGAAACCGATGATAAGTCCGGTCGCCGTTACCGCCAGTATCATGCCGACGAGGCTGATCAGGTTCCAGGCGTATCCGGCATACTTTCTAAGTGCCATGTTGTCTTTTCTCCTTGCTTAAATTCGTGTATATCCAACAAAAATCGGTAGACCTTACTATCCGTAAACGGTTTTGTCAAAAAAAAGTAACTTAATATTAATACGCACACCATAAAACGCTAATCTATCGGGAAACCCGCAGAAACTAGGGGAGAATTACTCGGCCCAATCGCCAGACATGCATTAAATCAAATATAGTTATATTGTCAAGCCGGAACAAGACTACACCTTTATTTTCACGTTTCGACGCGTCCGGAAAATCGCCGTTCCGGTTGACGCAACAAGGCGGGCCGGCGCCAGGATAGCTTATACTCTTTTCCAGAGCGTTGATCCGCAGAGGGCTTTGCAGGCGTCCCATCTTAGGGTCAGGGCGAAGGAGGCGCCGCGAGCATCCCACACCCGCACTTAGGCGCCCTTCTTCCTTGGGGAGAGGGCGCCGGGAATGCATACCGCGGATGAACGCTGATCCGATTTTTTGAATCCTGCGAAGGGTGCTCGACACGCAACTTCCGCCAGGGTGCCGATGGGGGGGAGGAACAGGGGCGGGTGTTACTGGTAGCCAAATTCCTTCAGCATGCGGCTGTTGTCGCTCCACTCGCCGCTCACGCGCACGAACAACTCAAGAAACACCTTGGTATCCAGCAGCCTCTCGATCTCATGGCGCGCCTGGGTCCCGATCCGCTTCAGCATCTCTCCCTTCTTGCCGATGACGATCCCTTTTTGCGAGTCCCGCTCCACGTTGATGGTAGCCGAGATGGACACCAGGCCGTCCTCCCGCTCCTTGAAGCTCTCCACGACAACGGCAACCGAATAGGGGACCTCGTCATGGGTGAGCCGGAAGATCTTCTCGCGAACGATCTCGGCGACGATGAAGCGCTCCGGCACGTCGGTCAGAATGTCGTCGGGGAAGTAACAGGGGCCTTCCGGGAGCATGCCGTGAACAATTTGCACCAGTTGCTCCACACCGTCACCGGTGAAAGCGGATACCGGGATAATCTCCTTGAAGGGGTAGGTCTCGCCGTAGCAGGACATGCGCTCCAGGAGCTCCCCCTTGGGCACCAGGTCGATCTTGTTCATGACCAGGATCACCGGCACTGAAACCCCGGAGAGCACCTCCTTGATCATGCCCGCTTCCTTGACCGGATCGACCGCTCCGTCCACCAGGAACAGGATCAGGTCCACGCCCTGCACAGCAGAGAGAGCCTCCTCCACCATGAACTTGTTCAGCCGGGACTTGGCCCGGTGTATGCCCGGGGTGTCGATGAAGACGATCTGCCCCCCCGGCACGTTGTGGATCCCTTTGATCCGGTTCCTGGTAGTCTGCGGCTTGTCCGAGGTGATCATCAGCTTCTCGCCGAGGATGCGGTTCAACAGTGTCGATTTGCCTACGTTGGGTCGCCCGACAATGGAGACAAAACCCGAACGGAATTTATTCTCTGACATGGTACTCCTCCTGGCTCTTTGCAGCGGGTTCGAAACTGCACAACATACGGGAAAAGGTGCGGGAAGGAAAGGATTCTTTGCATCCGGCAGGTAAAAGGGGCGGACACATCGACACATTATACACAGAAGCGGTTATATGCCTACTGCGGACGGAACCTTCTCCCTGATACAGTTCTTAGCAGATCCGAAAGATCGGCGCGACGGGTACCCCCCTCCCATTCCAGGGATATGGCGCCCGGCGCGAGCTCCGCATCCTCACGCACGGCGACGACCTGCGCGTCGAAGCGCTCGGAGAGTCTCGCCAGGTTGCGCCTCTTTTGCCCCACGAGGTCGGAGACCCTCCCCGAAGGCGCGCCGAAGCTGACGCGGCTCCCCCGGGGGATCTCCGCCAGCATGGCGCTCATCAAGTCGAAACAGAGTTCCGACTCCACCAACTGCCCGAAGGCGGGATGATGGGGACCGGCAAGCAGCACCCCGGGCGACTCCAGTTCCGCGGTCGGCTGCAGCCCCATCCTTATCACCGGCACCGAAGCGCGGCGCGCGGCTAGCAGCATGCGCCCGCAAAGCGACACGGCCTGATCCAGGGAGTGCGGCGCGTAGTTTCCCGCCAGATACATGGCGGCAAGCTCGGTTCCCGAGATGACCAGGGTGGGGTAGATGCGCAGGAAGGATGGGCGCAGTGAAAGGACACGGTCAAGCGAGGCGAGCGAGCGCTCCGGGGAGTCCCCGGGAAGCCCCGGCATGAGTTGGACCCCCACAAAAAGGCCGGCGAGCTGCAGCTCGCGGACCGCCCGATCCGCGTCGGCCGCACTGTGCCCGCGTCCTGAAAGTCTCAGCACCTCCTCGTCCATCGACTGCACCCCGAGTTCCACCGTCCCTACCCCCATCTCCTTCAGGAAGCAGGCGGTCTCGGAATTGATGGCGTCGGGCCTGGTGGAAAGCCGTAGCGACCGGATCTCGCCCGAGGCCAAAAGAGGCTGCAAAGCCCCCAGCAACTGCTCTTGATCGGCTTTTGGCAGCGCGGTGAAGGTGCCTCCAAAGAAAGCCGCCTCAACCTCCCTCCCGAGCGAGCTTCGCGTGTACAGCGCGATCTTTTCCAGCATCTCTGCGCCTGTGGGGAGTATCCCCCTGGCCCCGGCGATCTTCTCCTGATCGCAAAAGACGCAGCGGTGCGGACACCCCAGGTGCGGGATGAAGAAGGGGACCACGAGCGGCCTCAAATCCCCTCCTTGAGAAGGGTCGACGCCGCCCGGGCGGCGTCCTGCTCCGCCTCCTTCTTGGTCCTGCCGACCCCCTCCCCCATCAGTTCGTCACCCAGATATATCTCCACCGTAAAGCGCCTATCGTGGTCAGGGCCGCTCATCTGCTTCAACTGGTAGCGAGGCAGTTCGCCGCGCAAGAGCCTCGCATGCTCCTGCAACTCTGTCTTCGCGTCGCGCCCGGAAAGAAGTTCGCCCGAGGCAAGAAGCGGAGCGAAATTTACGCTTACCACCCGCCTGGCCTCTTCGATGCCGCCGTCAAGATATAGCGCCGCCAAGAGCGCCTCGAAGGCGTCCGCCAGAAGAGAGCGCTTCTGCCTGCCCCCCCCTTTTTCCTCTCCGCGCCCAAGACGCAGACAGGAGCCGAGGTCGAGCTGCGCGGCGATCTTAGCCAGGCTCGTCTCATCCACCAGCGCCGCCCTGATCCGGGTCAGTTCCCCTTCGCGGCTGGCCGGGAATCGCACCAGCAGCAAGTCGGAGAGCAGAAAGTCGAGCACCGCATCTCCGAAAAACTCCAGGCGTTGGTTATCCTTGCCGCCCCCCGTCTCGTTCACGTAGGTGCGGTGGGTCAGCGCCTCCAGCAGCAAGCTGCGGTCATGGAACCGGTAACCGAGATTCTCTTCCACCTTTGTCAAGCTGCCGTCGCGCATGTCATTCATGATAGAAACCCGTTTTCTTGCTGAGATTCGCCCAATATAGACAAAGGACGGCATCATGGCAATAGCCATCTGACAAGGCGAACATCGCCCGCCCTGGGGCGTTTGGCATGAAGGCGGCATGCAGAGGAGAAATAAGGCGATGAAGCGGGGGGGCTCGACGCGTGAAGGCAGGTCCCGAGGCGCCTTTGCCGCCACTGAACCTGCCTTCACATTGGTGAATACGTTGTCGAATCCGTTCCTAGGGGAGTCTGAACTGCCCAACCATGCGCTGCAGTTCCTCGGCGATAAGGTTCAGTTGACCGGCAGCCTGCGAAGACTCTTGGGCTCCACGCGTCGTCCCCTGCACGACTTCGGTGATCTGCATCATGTTGCGGCTGATCTCGCTGGTGGTCGCTGTTTGCTCCTCGGCCGCGGTGGCGATCTGGTTGATCTGGTTGGTGACTTCGCCTATCTGCTGCAGGATCCCCTGAATGGATGCCCCGGAGCGATCCGATTCCAAGCGTCCCGCTTCCACGTTTTGAACGCTTTCTTCCATCGCAAGAACGGCGGCCTTTGTTTCGCTTTGTATCGCCTTGATCATATCCCCGATTTCGCGCGTGGCCCGGGTTGTGCGCTCGGCCAAGGCACGCACCTCGTCGGCTACCACGGCAAAGCCGCGCCCCTGTTCGCCGGCCCTGGCGGCCTCGATGGCCGCGTTTAGCGCGAGCAGATTGGTCTGATCGGCGATGTCCTCGATGGTCCCGATGATCTCGCCGATCTGGTCGGAACGCTGCCCCAGGCTTCCGATGGTGACCGCCGTCGCCTTCACGCGCTCAGCGATGCGGTTCATTATGATTACCGTGCCCTCCACCACCGTCACACCGTCCATCGCCTGCCGGCTGGCAAGGCGAGAAGCTTCCGCAGCCATGCCGCAGTTAGCCGCGATGTCGCCGGATGTCGCCGACATCTCTTCCCCGGCCGTAGCGACCGTGGTCGCTTGCGACGCCACCTGCTCAGCGCCCGTCACCATCGCCTCAGCGGTGCTGAAAACCTGGGTGGCGGCGGTGGCGATGCGCCCTGAGGTCAGCGCCACCTTACCGATCATTCCGCCGAACGCATCCGACATCGCATTGAACGCGACGCCGATACGCCCCATTTCGTCGTCAGCCAGTCCTTCGACCCTGGCGGTCAGATCGCCGCGCGCCATGCGACCGGCCGCCTCCGAAAGCATGCCGCTGGAACGTGTGATGCTGCGGATGACGAAGAAGGCGACCAGGACCCCGCACGCGATCGCCGCTACCAGCAGCAGGACAGTGATTTTCACGGAGAGGCGATAAGCTGCGGCGGCCTCCTTGTAATTGACGCCTGCCTGCGAGTACTCCTGACTGCTCAACTCATCCGATAGACCGATGGCCTCATCTGCCAGCGGGTTAATCTTCTCCAAGGTGAGGTGTACCGCCTTTTCGAAGTCTCCCGACTCAATCGCGGCAATGCAGGGCTTGATCCCCTCGTTTACGAACTGCCCCCTTTTTGCAAGGTAGGCGTCGGCAAGTCTCGCCTCGTCCGGGTTTTGCAGGTCCACCGTAGCTAAATACGCTTCCCATTTTTTGCCTATCTCCACGATGTTCTTGTCGACCTGATCCAGATGCACCGCCACCGGATGATCGTGCAGTTTGCTCGATTCGAGACTCGGGTCGTGCTGAGTTGCCAACAGGAGCTGTATCCTGTTTTCGCGCATGAGCATGCCGATGGCAGACAGGTGGTCCGTACCGACCATGTTCTCCTGGTACATGACCCCGAGCTTCCGGTTCACCCCTCCCAGTTGAATCAAGCCGCTCACCCCGATGATCGTGATGAAGATTGTGGTTAAAGCAACCAGAGCGATAAGTCTGGCTTTAATAGTGAGCGCCATTGGTGCATCCTCCTTGCATTTTTGACATCCACTTCGGAAATATCGCGAGAATGACAGGACTCTTATCGTCAATCGCTTTTACTTTCTTTAGTTAATTCATGGGACACTGGCGGACCTGACTAAATTCGATCTTTGCCCGGCGCGTCCTGACCAATGGAAGCGCCCCAGGCTGCGACAGAGCTAAGGCAATAGCCATGCGGGTTTGTGGGCATTTAAATGTTGCATATTCAACCCCCCTCACCTATAATTCAGTGATTTTATAAAGGATCATGAGAACATCGCTATGGGTTTTTTCATTACATTTGAAGGGATCGAAGGATGCGGCAAAACCACCCAGCTAAGGCTCCTCAAGGAGCGCCTGGAGGCTGCCGGCACAAAGGTGACCTCGACCAGGGAGCCTGGAGGCTGCCCGATCGCGGACCAGATGCGCGCCATCTTGCTGGATGCGAAGAACAGCGCCATCACCCCTCTTGCCGAACTGCTGCTCTACGCCGCGGCACGCGCCCAGCACGTCCAGGAGATAATCCTCCCGGCGCTTGAGCGCGGCGAGACGGTACTTTGCGATCGCTTCACCGATGCCACGGTCGCCTACCAGGGACATGGCAGGAGTCTTGACCTCGACGTCATCGAGCAGTTGAACCGGCTCGCCACCGGCGACTTGCAGCCGGCGCTGACGGTATTGATCGACTGCCCGGTGCAGGTGGGACTCTCCCGGGCGCTGGCCCGCATCGAGGCTACCAGCGGCGCCCGTGAAGAGCGCTTCGAACTGGAATCGGTGCTTTTTCACGAACGGGTGCGCGCCGGATACCTCTCCCTTGCAACCGCCTTCCCTGAACGCTTCGTCGTCATAGACGGCTCCGGCGATGTAGCCCGGACCGAGAAGCTCGTGACGGCGGCCCTCTCCAGGAGGATTCCGGCCCGCAACCAGGCAGCCGTTGCCGCCTCTCAGGTGCACTAGAATGCCCTTTTCCGACGTCATCGGCCAGGACCGGGCCATCGCGATCCTGCGGCGCTCCATCTCGATAGGTCGGGTATCGCACGCCTACCTCTTCTCGGGGATCGAAGGGTGCGGCAAGAGGAAAACCGCCCTCGCTTTCGTGCAGGCGGTTTTTTGCGGCAGCGACGAGGCGTGCGGGATATGCCCCTCCTGCAGGAAGGTGACAAACGGGCAGCACCCCGACCTCCACATCCTGGAGCCCGACGGCGCCTTCATCAAGATCGACCAGATCAGGGAACTGCAAAAAGAACTGGCTTACCGCCCTTTCGAGGCCCCGAAGAAGGTGTGCATCATCGACGGCGCCGAGAAGCTGAATCTCTCCTCCGGTAACGCCCTGTTAAAGACCCTGGAAGAGCCGCCGGGCGAAGCGCTCATGATACTTATCGCACCGGAGCGCTCCGCGGTGCTGCAGACCATCTTGTCCCGCTGTCAGTCGCTGAGCTTCCAGCCGCTGCCGGCCGACCTGATAGAGGGGCGCCTGGTACGGGACCGGTTTCCCGCCGAGGCGGCCCGGGTCGCTGCGACGCTTTCCGGCGGCAGCCTGAGAAGAGGAATCGAGATCGCGACCGACGGCGTGCTGGAGGGGCGCGGCGGCTTTCTGGAGCGGATCATCGCCCTGAAGCTGAAGGACATCACCTCGCTCTTCGCCGCGGCGGAGGAATTCGCCGCCGACAAGGAAGGGCTTCCCGGGCTGCTGGAACTGCTGCTTTCGTTTCTGAGGGACGTCCTGATCTACCGGTCCACCCCGGATGCGCTGGCCAATGCGGACCTGGTGCAGTTGATAGCACGGGAGGCAGCCCGGCGCAGCGATGAACAAATCATGGAACTGATCGAGCAGTTGATCGCGATGCGTCGCATGCTCGCCCGCAACGTGAACGCCCGGCTCGCCCTCGAAGTGTTCTTCATGCGCTTCGCTAAGGCAGATTAAAAGCAGATTAAGATTAAGATTAAGATTAAGATCAAGATCAAGATCAAGATTAAGGAGAGATGAACCAGATTACCAGCTTTAACAAGGTTTGATGCAAAGGCAAGTCACACACCACAGATTATGAGTCAGGATAGTTCTAAATCTCAATCTTGACCTTAATCTGTTTCTATACACACAACCGCAGGTTATGAGGCAAGACCGTTCTTAATCTTGATCTCAATCTGTTTCTCGGAGGCATTTTTGGCAAGCATAGTAAGGATACAGTTCTCCACCGCAGGAAAGCTCTACGACTTCACCGTCGGGAAACAGGCGGTCAAACCCGGGGACCGGGTCATCGTCGAGACGGAACGGGGCAAAAGCATAGGACAGGTAGTAGCCGGCCCGATCGAGGTGGAAGACGCCTTGATCCCTGAGGGAATCAAACAGGTACAACGCCTGGCAGATCCCACGGACCTGGCGACGCTCGCGGCAAACACCGCCAAGGAGAAAGAGGCGCACAAATTCTGCCTGAACCGGATCAAGGAACGGGCCATGGAGATGAAGCTCGTCAAGGTCGAATACCTGTTCGACGGCAGCAAGGCGATCTTCTATTTCACGGCGGACGGGCGAGTCGACTTCCGCGAACTGGTAAAGGACCTGGCGCACGCCTTCCATACCAGGATCGAAATGCGTCAGATCGGCGTCAGGGACGAGTCGAAGATGGTGGGCGGCATAGGGATCTGCGGCAGGGAACTTTGCTGTTCCTCGTACCTGCGCGAGTTCGAACCGGTTTCGGTGAAGATGGCGAAGGAGCAGAATCTGGCGCTCAACCCGAGCAAGATCTCCGGGCAGTGCGGCAGGCTTCTCTGCTGCCTCTCATACGAGTTCGAAACCTATTGCAGCCTCAAAAAGGGTCTCCCGAAATGCGGTAAAAGGGTGCAGTGCGGCTGCGTCGATGGCGAGGTGGTCAAGGTCAACGTGCTCCAGGGAACCGTCACCGTGAAGAACTCGGACGACACCCTGGTCCAGTTGAAAGGGGACGACATCAGCCCGGAAAACGTGAGCGACCGGGTCAAGAAGCCGCAGGGCAAAGGGGAGCCGCAGCAGCCCGACAACAAAGGGAAAGGTTCCCAGGGGGCCGGCAAGCAGCGCCGCACCAGGCCCGTGGACGTCAAGGAGAGAAAAAAGGAGAAACCATCATGAAACCGGCTTTCTACGTCACCACCCCGATCTACTACGTAAACGACGTGCCGCACATAGGACACGCCTACACCACGCTCGCGGCGGACGTGCTGGCGCGCTACAAGCGGCTCAAGGGTTTCGATGTCTTTTTCCTGACCGGCACCGACGAGCACGGCCAGAAGGTGGAGAAAGCGGCGAACGCAGCCGGCGAGACCCCGCTGGAACTGGCCGACCGCGTCATGAAACGGTTCCAGTCTCTTTGGGAAAAGCTGGACATCTCCCACACCGACTTCATCCGCACCACGCAGGAGCGGCACAAGAAAGGCGTTTCGGCGCTCTTTGAAAGGGTGCTGGAAAAGGGAGACATCTATCTGGGCGAGTACGAGGACTGGTATTGCACCCCGTGCGAGACCTTCTGGACCGAGACCCAGTTGATCGACTTCAAATGCCCGGACTGCAACCGGCCCACCGAGAAGCTGAAGGAGGAGTCGTACTTCTTCCGGATGAGCAAATACCAGGACGCGCTTTTGGCCCACATCGAGGCGAACCCGGATTTCATCCAGCCCAAGAGCCGCCGAAACGAGATCCTCTCCTTCATAAAAGAGGGGTTGAGGGATCTCTCCGTTTCCCGCACCACCTTCCAGTGGGGCATCCCGGTGCCGGGTAACGACAAGCACGTCATCTACGTCTGGTTCGACGCGCTGGCCAACTACATCACCGCCCTGGGCTACCCCGACGCGTCCGGCGACTTCGGCAAGTACTGGCCGGCGAACGTGCAGTTGATAGGCAAGGACATCCTCCGTTTTCACGCCGTCTACTGGCCGACCTTCCTGATGGCCGCCGGGCTCCCCATTCCTTCCCGCGTATTCGCCCACGGCTGGTGGACGGTGGAAGGACAGAAGATGAGCAAGAGCCTGCAAAACGTGGTGGAGCCGAACATGCTGGTCGACAAGTACGGCGTCGACGCGGTGCGGTACTTCCTGCTGCGCGAGGTTCCCTTCGGTCTCGACGGCGATTTCTCGCACACGGCGCTGATCCACCGCATCAATTCCGACCTGGCCAACGACCTTGGGAACCTTCTGAACCGTTCCACCGCGATGCTCGGTAAATACTTCGAGGGGGTGCTTCAGGAGCCTTCCGGGGAAACAGAGCTGGACGCGGCATATCGGGCGAAGACGGTCGCCATGGTGGCGACGGTGGACGGTCACATAGAGGATCTGGCCTTCAGCAAGGCGCTGCAGGCGATCTGGGAAGTGATCTCCGCCGGCAACAAGTACATCGACGAAACCGCCCCGTGGGTGCTGGCCAAGGACCCCGCCCAAAAAGAGCGGCTAGCCACCGTCATGTACCATATGCTGGAGTCGCAGAGGATCGTCTATTCCATACTCTCCGCGTTCATGCCGAGGACCTCCGAGAAGGGGCTATGCTGTCTAGGCTGGACCGAGGCGCTGGGGGAAGAGGGGCTCGCCTGGGGCGGACTGAAAGCGGGGACCGCCATAGCCAAGGCGGAAGCGCTCTTCCCGAGGATCGACGAAAAAGGGGAATAGCCGCCCTACAAACGACATATAATTCAAGTATGTAAAAAGGGACGCCCCACAAGACAAGCCGGTAAGCAAAGGTGTTGAAAAAGTAGCCTAGCCCCATTCAGAGGCCCGCAATTACAAGGTTGCGGGCCTCTTCATTTCCTGCAGAAATCTTCAAAGATTTTTTCCCGCCTCGTCGCATTTTCCTAACATCGTAAAATCAGGCAGAAATCTCTACTCCAGAGTATACCAAATGTTATAATTTTTACCGGTAAGCAAAGGTGTTGAAATTTGTACCAAGAAGTATATAATAAGTCTTAGAAAACAATGTTAAACAGAGGGTTCGGCTATGAACGATGGACCTACCCAAAATGGCGGCACTGAAGCCAGCCAAACACGAATCCCCGAAGCCGTAGCTGGGATTCAGGTCAACTTCTGCAAACAACCCTCTTGCCGAAACTTCGGCATACCTGCAAGCATGAAAACCCAGCCCCGTGGCCGATACGCTCATCTGGCGACCGAGCGTGACACCTACAAGCTCACCGGCAGCAAGCGTAAGACGGCATTGATATGCCACCACTGCAAGGAAGAGACGATAGTAAAAAGCAACATGGCCATCAAAGAGGAATACGACCGCCTTACTGCCTATCTATCCGAATCGTCCGCCATCGTGTCATGTCCCAACGAAGAGTGCCCAAACCACCTCATCAGCATCGGGGCCGAGAAGAGGAACTATCAGGCGTTCGGCACGACCCACTCCGGTTCCACACGGTATCGTTGCAAATCCTGTGGCAAGACCTTCTCTGTCGGTAAGCCGACCCTGCGCCAGAAGATGCCGCACAAGAATGCCGAGGTTTTCCGGCTCATCATGAACAAAACAGCTTTCAAGCGGGCAGCCGAGATTGCCGACGTGGGCATACGGACCATATTCGACAAGATTGATTTCATCCACCGGCAGTGCCTTGCCTTCGTTGGCAACCGGGAAAGCAAACTGTTCGATGGCGAGATGCCATTCCCACGGCTCTATATCTCGGTTGACTGCCAAGTCTATACAATCAACTGGTCGAACTGTAACGACAGGCGGAACGTCCTCATGGCGGCTATTGGCAGCGCCGATAACCGCACCGGCTACATTTTCGGAATGCACCTCAATTTCGACCCAACATTGGACCCGAAAATCGTCGGGAATGAGGCCAGGGATATCAACGACTCCGCAAAGCCTGCGGCGTACCGCAAGTTCGCCCGGCTCTGGCTGTTGGGGGATTACACCGATACGTTCGTGCATAACCCTGGAAGGAAGGTTGCCGATAAAGACAACGGCGGGCCTTTATGCGAGGGGATTGAAGCGGTCTATGAAGATGCCATGAGCAGGGAAGACGTTGAATCCTTCGAAGCGCAGAACGACACGACCAAGCTTCCAACCAAGGGTATGCAAGTCCACGCCGAGTATACCGCTTACGCCCACTTCCTGATGCTCAAGAAACTCAGCAGGAATGTGGAGAAGGTGCGGTTCTTTATCGACCAGGATTCGACCTTCAGGGGAGCGTGCCTGTCCGCCTTTGCCGATGAAATCTTGGAGAGGCGTTGCGATGTTTTCTATGTCCGCATTAAGTCGGAGATGACCAATAACGAGCGGCGCAAGGCGATAGCTGACACCCTGAAGGAATTGGCAAGGCTCTACGACCTGTATCAGTTACCCGAGGTGGATTTAAGACACGAACTCATCAAGGAAAAGATGCGCGAGTTGGTCACCTTCGGCAAGTGGCGCGACCGTTGGCTTATCCATCCCATCGCCACCAAGAACGAACCAGAAAAGGCCGTCTGTTACCTTACCGACTTGGGTGATTACGACGAGGACCACCTTGCCAGACTGTACGCCAAAGCCAGCCTACAAGGGATAGACCGTTTCTTCAATCAGGTGCGCCACAGGATAAGCGTATTGTCACGACAGAAACCCGGACGGGCAAACAAAGAACGGCAATGGTTCTTGAGTAGCGCGTACAATCCGGAAAGGGTGATGAAACTATTGGACATTTTTCGAGTCTTTTACAACTATGTTGAGGTTGGCGAGGACAAGCAGACACCGGCCATGCGGTTGGGACTGGCGAAGAGCAAGATACGGGTCGAAGACATCATCTACTACAAGTGACCAAACCCATCGTTTCATTGACAGGTAACGGACCCGTGTGATAGAAAAAGCAAATTATTTCCGTCTTATAGTTTCAGGAGGGAACGAATGAAAACCGCCAGAATCGCTGTTTTTGCCGCCATGCTGTGCTGCCTATGGAACCCCGCCGTTCACGCTAACGACGAGAAGCAGCAGGCTGTCCAGCAGCTTACCCGGTCCTACCAGAAAGATGGTTGGGACGGCCTGACCTTCAAGGTGTCCGAAAAGTCGAAATCCACTGTGGTGATTCACCAACCCAATATCAACCAGAACAAGCCCCTGACTCCTGGGCAGCTCACCACGCTGATGGGGGCCATCCTAGAACCGAGAACCGTCGGCAGACTCAGGAAGGCGGGATTCACCAAGGGCGAATTCCTGGACGGCGCATTGAGGAAATACGATTTCGAGGTGAGCCGAAGGTATCACGGGGAGACTCAGCAGTTTTTCAAGAAATTGGCGAATGGCCGGTAGGGTCGTGTAAAAAAGGAGGGGTTGCTTTGAAGACCATGTATTGCTCAAGCTGTCAGCGGGAAACGGGACACTCTCGGAAGTTCGGAATCGGGACGCTGTTAGCGGTCGTCTTTACCGGAGGGTTCTGGTTGCTGGCTCTGCCGTTCTATGCGCTCCGTTGCAAAGTCTGCGGGGTGGACAACAAAGGAACGAGCGAAAAAAGTAGCTTTTTCTCGGACATCAACGGGAGTAACTGGTACAAGAAATGGCAGGTTTGGGCAATCATCGCCATACCAGTGCTCGGTTCGATAGGTAAGTCCGTAGAGGACAAGACGCCAAAGCCGCAGCCCATCGTGAACGTGCAGAAAGAGAAAAAGGAACACGACCGTTTGGAAGTTTTCAACAAGGCACAGTCAAAGGGAAAACTGAAGGGGCTCTATGGTGGCGTCCAACTAGAAGGGACCACGCTCACCTTCTATGTGACAGACAACTGGCATACCCTCTCCAAGGACAACCAAGAGGGCTACGTAAAGGTGCTGTTCCTCGATTACCTGAACCAGGGCAAGAAGTTCAAGATTTCCGAGAAGGCCGATGACTATTTCGTAGATATCAGGCACCGCGCCTCAAATCGGCTTCTGGCGAGTTGGAACGGTTTGACGGGGCTTAGCTTCAAATAATCAAGTTATTCCCTCTCAATTATATGAAAAATGGCTTAAGTAGAGGCCAGCAACGTTACGGCGTACTGGCCTTTTACTTTTTTATCTGTGCTACGTTCATACCCCTGACTTGTTTTCGAGCCTGCCGCACCCTCATATTTAAAAATATCGCAATATCGTGTTGACGACCATGCCTAATAAATGGTAATTCACTATGACGGCAACGAACGGCTCTGGGGGCCAACATACTCCTAAGACTTTAACGCCCTACAGCGAAACAATAACATGAATGGAGGCATGATAATGCGAAAAAGTATGTGCGTGATGGTGTTCCTAGCAGCATTATTCGTTCTGACCCCTTCAGTGTTCGCTGCCCCATTAGGGATTAGAGAAATCACTATTGGCATGTCAAAGGAAGAAGTAGTGGACGCCCTCGAAAACCATAAAGGGGCAAGATGCTATGACGATTACAACTACTGCCAAGAGTCCACCTGGATAAAAAGAGGAGCACAAGTCACGTACTTCTTTGGTAAACACAAGCAGAAACTGACAAGCATTCATATCAGGTTCCTTTCTAAGTTCAGTGATGTAATGCTGGAGGGGCTTGTTGAGAAGTATGGGAAACCCACTAAAACATTCACAGAAACCTGGCAAAACAGAGCTGGTGCTGCCTTTGACAACAATGTTTCAACATGGGTGACCCCTGATGGAGCGATTACAATCAAGGTACATGGTGAAGACTTCAATGATGGGGAAATTTCAATGGTCGGCAAAATAACCGATGAAGAAATTTCTACCCAAAAGGAAAAAGACAAGTCCTTGCCAGGCTTCTAAGCTAACCACAATGGTAACGCAATGTACTGTATGTGATACAAGGGAATCTAACTTTAGAGGAGGAAAAACAATGCACGGATGTGTAAGGTTTTTGTTGGTTGGTGTGGTATGTTCGCTGTTTTCAGCTTGTGCCAACTTGCAGGTCGTGCCACCTGAACAGCGAAGCATCCAAAAGGTACACGAAATAAATTTGACCAAAAACGAAATCTACGACAAGTCTCTTGAGTGGATGGCACAAGCTTTCCATGACTCAAAATCAGTCATTGAGTTGAAGGATAGGGAGAATGGTAAAATTATCGGCAAGGGTATGACAAGCTTCACAAACGTTGTGGCTGAGATACCATGTCGATTCACGATGGTTCTTGAAACTAAGGATGGAAAATACAGGACATCATATAATAATTTCGTCGGCATGTGGGGTGAATACCGTAATCTCCCTAGAGATGTGGAAGAACAGGGATACATGGCTGAAATCACACAACGAGTGACGGCTATGGATGATTCACTTTACTCGTACCTGAAAGGGGCAAAAAAGAACGAAAACTGGTGATGTTGCTTTAGTTTGCCTTGATAATTTATACCAAACAGTATATTAAAGGGCCATGTATACTCCGTCTACAGGCCCTTTAGTTTGCCCTCACTGCTCAGCTACCAAGATTGTTGGTTTCGGAGCCAAGAAGGGGCAAATCTTCATAGACCTTCCCCATGACGGCAAACCCACCTTCGTCAGCATCGACCGCAAAAGATACCGCTGCAAAGGGTGTGGCAAAACCTTTCTTGAACGGTTGGATGGCATCGACGAGAGGCGCAACCTTTCACTGCGGCTCATTTCATACATCCAAAGGCTATCCGTATTAAAACCCTTCCAATCGATTGCGAACGAGGTCGGCGTAACAGAGGGAACCGTCCGCAATATCTTCAACGAGTATCTGGCACAGTTAGAGGGCAACCTAGACCTACCTGCTCCCGATATATTGAGTATCGACGAAATTACGGTCATAGGCAAACCTCGCTATCTTGCCAGCGATTTTCGACGTGGGGTCATCGTCGGCATCATGGAGGGGAAAGACAGAACCACTATTACGGCAGCCCTTCAGAGGCTATCCAACCCCGACCGAGTCAAGACGGTCATTATGGATATCAACCCGGAATGCCGTGGCGCGGTTGAGGAACTTTTCCCGCAAGCGAAAATTGTGGTTAACCCTGCTTACATAATCAACACAGTTTTGCGATTTTTGGAAGCTATGCGAAAGGCCACGCGGAAGGGGCTTCCGGCCAAAGATTCGAGGCTGTTGGCCCATGACAGGGAGCTTATCGTTAAGCTGCACCGGGCGCTCACCGACCAGGATAAAGAACAACTCGCCAAATGGGAGGAGCGGTTCAAAAAACTGGCGGCTGGCTACTGGCGGAAGGAAGAGCTGCGGGCAATCCTGGATGGGGGTGACAGGGAACAGGCTATGGAGTCATTCCTTTTTTGGCAGAACAATGTCCTCGCCGATAGCCTGACCGAGTACCTTCCGGTAATCGACAGCATCTTCGAATGGCGCGAACAGGTCTTCGGCTGGATTGACTTGCCGTTTACTAACAAAAATGACCATTACAAGCGGATATCCGCCCTGGAATCGACAATCGAAAAGGGGATGCGGGGATATTCCTTCGACGCGGTGAAAGCCCGGCTACTGGCAGGAAAAGCGATGCAGCATGGTTTCGGCATCAGCATTTACAAGGCGACAGAAAGATTTTAGGCTATTCCCGGTTTCTTCCTGACCCGCACGACCGAGATGTTGTCGAACCAGTGTTTCAGGTGGTGAAGGGTGTAGAGCTGGTTCACCGATAGACTTTCCTTTCCCTTTACCTCCACCAGCCTCATCTCATCATCGTTTACGAGAATCAAATCCGGCCATCCCCTGAAGAGCTTGTCGGCATCCAGCGCCATTACGTGCGCCAAGGTGTATAGCGAATCCCTGTTGAGATGACCTAAAACTCGCTGGGCAAACTCGATAGCCACTTCGGGATAGGTGTCTGCAGCTTCCTTCTCACACAAAATCTCCTCAACGTTGTTCTTGAAAGCAATTCCGTTGGTGGTGAGAATTTCCTCCAAGCAGATTTCCATGTATCGGCATAGTTGCTGCGCTTGAAGTTTCATCGGCGTTGATGCCGCTAAGCGCCTGCTCCCGGCAATGTACTCGTTGTACACCGGGAGTTTGTCGAGAATCAGGGCGTGGATGATGAGGAAGATGTATTTGCCCTCGCAGTGCCGTCCTTCGAAGCCACGGTCCCTGAAGTATTCCAGCACTGCCGGTTCCGGCTTACCGCTGAACGACATGGACAACTTGAGCAGCGGTATCCCCAAGAGGTTGCACTGCTCAGTGAGAGACTTCCCCGCGTAGTGGACGATGTCGAACGGTAGTGAGTAGTCGTAGTCGTCAAGTTCACACATGCCAATGCCAGCCTATTCGGGGAGTTGGGGACCAGGAAGAACGGGCGACCAATATAGACTTTTTGGTGTAATTTTCAAAGGGTTTCGAAGGTGGGAGGGTGGTTGGTTTAAACCAGAGGGTGGGTGGTATACCAAAAATCGTAATAATATGTTGTTGATTTCGACCGTGTTTGTGTGCTAAGTAGTCTCAAGTACAAGGTAATTCACCAGGAACCCTAAACTTAGAACACACGATTTTACGATATTACGACATCTGTACCCTGCCTAATTGTACCAAAAAAGAATTCTCCGCAAAGAGAAAGCCCGCGTAAACGGGCTTTCTCCCCCAGTATAGATACTGTCCTACCCTAAATCTTCAACACCTTTGCTTACCGGCTTGCCCACAAGACGTCCCTTTTTTATTGCCATGATTCAACAAGAAGAACAAAAACTACGATCAGGAGTAAGAGGATAATCTCGGGGTTAGAGCATTCGGCAAGACCGTCAATCGTCAATCGTCAATCGTCAATCGTCAATCGTCAATCGTCAATCGTCAATCGTCAATTGTCAATTGTCAATTGTCAATTGCCTCTAAGGCGGTGCCCTGAGTTCGCCGGGAGCCACCATAAAGAAGAACCTGAACATGCAGTACTTGTAAAACTCCGAAAAAAGGAGCTTGAAGCTGCCTCGGTGGCTCCACCACCTATGCTTCAAGTTCCGCGAATCGACCGGATGAGGGTAGATGGCGACGTCCTTGGGAAGCGCGTTTCGGAACAGTATGATGGAGCGCTTGATATGGTAGCGTGAAGTGATCAGCTTGACGGAGTTGACCTTGTGCCTGGCGATCAGGTCACGTGCATAAACGGCGTTTTCCAGGGTGTTGCGGGATACGTTCTCGAGGTAGACGTTTTCGGATCCTTCACCCCGGAATAGTTCACCCTTCTTCACCAGCGGGTCCACCCCGATCAGGAACAGCATCCTTCCCTTGCCGGCCCGGTAAAGCTTCACCCCCTCCTCGATGCGGCCGAGACCGCCGGTAAGGACGACGATGGCATCGGCCTGCACCTCACGCTGGGAGAGCGAAAAGGTCTTGTAAACGAAATCCACGAAAAGAACGCTCAAAACGAGCAGCATCAGCACCAGCAGGGAAAATAACCCTTTTATTACAGCCATATGTCTCACCCAAGGAACCACGCCGCGGTTGTCCATTCTTTTTGCTTGCATCCGCGGCGCTCGTCTGATATAACTTGCGACTTCAGTAAACTCCGGAGGGTACAAAGAAATGTCCAGAATATGCGAGATATGCGGTAAAGGCCCAAGCTTCGGGAATAACGTCAGCCACGCCAACAACAAGACCAGCAAGATCTGGCGCCCGAATTTGCAGAAGATCAAGGCCGTTAGAAACGGTACAGTCAGGAGCATCAAGGTCTGCACCCGCTGCATCCGCTCCGGACACGTAACCAAGGCCCTTTAGTCCAGGTCTTCCTGCAAGATTATTAAAGCCGTCGGCGCATCACGCCCGACGGCTTTATTTTTGTCCCGGCTCAGTTGCAAAGAGCGGTCACTTCAATCTCGACCAGCGCTCCGCGCGGCAATCCCTGCACCTCGACCGTTACGCGCGCCGGCGGCTGCTCGGTGAAATGACGCCCGTAGATGCCGTTCACCGTGGCGAAGTCCGCCATGCTGGCCAGGTAGACGACCGTCTTGACCACATCGCCAAAGCAAAGCCCTGCGGCCGCCAAAAGGGCATCGATATTCTTCATGACCTGCTCGGTCTCGGCGGCAACCCCCCCCCCGCACAGCTCGCCCGACTCCGGATCCAGCGCGATGGCGCCGGAAAGGAAGAGGAAACCTCCCGCCTTCACCCCTTGTGAATAAGGGCCAATCGCCTTGGGCGCCCGGTCCGTGCTGACAATCTCCTTCTTCATGATTCCTCCTGAAAAACTATTTTCTTAATCTTAATCTTAATCTTAATCTTAATCTTAATCTGATTTCAACTAGCTTCTCAACCGCTCCACCTTGATGACACCTTTCACCTTCATGATAGCGGCAAAAACCTTCTTCAGATGATCCAGATCGGTCACGTCCACCTCGAACAGGTTCTCGCCCCGCTTGTCCAGAGTGCTCTGTATGGAGGCGCTGGAAATGTTCGCCTCGCAGTTGGTGATAGCGGTGGCGATGTTTGCCAGGATCCCCTTTTCGTCGTTGCACACCACCCGGATCTTCACAGGGAGAGCGCTCTTTCGTGCCTTGTTCCAGGCGACCTCGACGCGGCGCTCCGGTTCCAGCGCCATGGCGTAGGGACAGTCCGCCGTATGTACTGTGACGCCGCGCCCCCGCGTGATGAAACCGGTGATCTCGTCCCCGGAGAGCGGATTGCAGCACTTGCCGAAACGCACCAGCACATCCTCCACCCCGTTGATCTCGATGGCGCTGGAAGATTTCCCCTTGAGACGCTCGATCACCTTGCCGATCCGCGTCTCCTTGTGCTCCTTGGCCGCCTCCAGCTTTTCCGCCGGGATCAGCTTGGACAATATCTGGTTGCTGGAGAGCTTGCCGTAGCCTACCGAGGCCATCAGATCGTCCTCGGCGACAAATCCGAATTCCACTGCAACCTTCTTCAGTTCTCCGTTTTTCTGCAGCTTGCCGAAGTTCAGCGAGTAGCGGCGGAAATCCTTCTCGCAGATCTCGCGCCCAAGGGTTATGCTCCTGACCCGCTCCTCCGTTTTCACCCAGGCCCTGATCTTGTTGCGTGCCCGAGTGCTCTTGACGATCTTCAGCCAGTCCTTGCTCGGCGTGTGGTGCGGCGAGGTGATCACCTCGACGATGTCACCTGTCTTGAGCTCGTATTTGAGCGGAACCAGCTTGCCGTTAACCTTGGCGCCGACGCAGCGATGACCTACATCGGTGTGGACGGAGTAGGCGAAGTCGATCGGCGTCGACCCTTTCGGGAAACCCTTCACGTCCCCCTTCGGGGTGAAGATGAACACGTCCTCGGGGAAGAGCTCGACCCGAACCGTATCCATGAACTCCTTGGAGTCGTCCAGTTCCTGCTGCCATTCGAGAAGTTGCCTGATCCAGGTGAAGCGCTTCACCTCCTTCTCGTCGTACCCCTTTCCTTCCTTGTACTTCCAGTGCGCGGCGATCCCGGACTCGGCCACTCGGTGCATGTCGGTGGTCCGTATCTGCACTTCCATCCGCTCGCCAAAGGGGCCAATGACCGTCGTGTGCAACGACTGGTACATATTCCCCTTGGGCATGGCGATGTAGTCCTTGAAACGGCCCGGAATCGGCTTCCAGGTGGAATGGATGATGCCAAGCACCTCGTAACACTCCCGGATATCGTCCACCGAAACCCGAATCGCTACCAAGTCGTAGATCTCGTCGATATCGACGTTGCGGCTTTCCATCTTCCGATAGATGGAATAAAGGTGCTTGGAGCGCCCGGAGACATCTCCCTTGATGCCGTGTTCGTCCAACTGCTTCTTGATGATGTCCATGACCCGGGTGACGTAGGACTCGCGCTCCTGCTTTTTCTTGGCGACCTTTGAAGCGAGGTCGTAGTAGAGCTGCGGCTCCAGATAGCGAAAGGAAAGATCCTCCAGTTCACCCTTCACCCAGGAGATGCCGAGTCGGTTCGCGATCGGGGCATAGATGTCCAGCGTCTCCTTGGCGATGGCGCGCTGCTTCGCCTCGGGCTGATACTGCAGGGTCCGCATGTTGTGCAGCCTGTCGGCCAGCTTCACCAGGATGACCCTGATATCTGTTGCCATGGCGAGGAGCATCTTGCGGAAATTCTCCGCCTGGCTCTCCTCCTTGGTCTTGAAATGAATCTTGCCGATCTTGGTTACGCCGTCGACCAGCCGCGCCACCTCGGCGCCGAAGAGTGAATCCAGCTCCTCGTGCGTGGTCAGGGTGTCCTCGACGGTATCGTGCAAGAGCCCGGTCACCACGGTCGCCATATCCAGACGCAGATCGGCAAGGATGCCGGCCACCTCCATCGGGTGTATCAGGTAAGGCTCCCCGGAAAGCCGAGTCTGCCCCTGGTGCACCTTGGCGCAAAAGACGTAGGCCTTGCGGAGCAGGTCCAGATCGCACCCCGGGTTATAGGAGGCTACTTTGTCGAGTATGTCGTTTAGTCTTATCATCGCGTATGTCTTATCCAGAAAAAGAAGGGGCTAACGGCCGCAGGGCTCATTCCCCTTTAGCCGTTAGCCCCAGCCGAGCGCAAAAAAAGGGAGACCGCGCAGCCGTCCCCCTTTATACCTGATTTAACGACCTTTTTTGCTGCCGATCTCGCAGCCGATCTTGCCGGCGGCAATTTCCCTCAGGGAGACGACTACGTTCTTGTTGATCGCCCTGTTGTCGATGAGCGGCTTCGCCCCCTTGAAAAGCTGCTTCACCCTTTTCGAGGCGAGCATGACGAGGAGGAAACGGTTATCAACCTTCTCAAGACAATCTTCTACGGTAACTCTTGCCATAAATGAATCCCCTTTGTGGTGCGACATGAACTTATCTAGAACTCGAAGGTCGTGGAAAGCCCCTGGATCAATCGAATGGCCCTGCACTGCTCGGCGATCAGCACGCTTTTCAACTGCTCCACCGCATCGCTGAACCTGTCATTCACGATGATGTAGTCGTACCAGCGCGCTTCCTTTATCTCGCCTGCGGCATTGTTGATCCTGCGCTCGATGACCTCTTCGGTATCGGAGGAACGCGTGTCCAACCGGCGCCGCAGCTCCTCTATGCTTGGTGGAAGTACGAAGATGTAGACGCCGCCTTCGAATCGCCCCTTGAGCTGCCTGGCACCCTGACCGTCTATATCGAGAATCAGGTCGATCCCCTGGGAGCGGCATTCCTTCAGGGTCGCGAGCGAAGTGCCGTAGAGGTTGCCGTGCACCTCCGCCCATTCCGCGAACTCCCCTGCACCGACCATCCGGGAAAATTCTTCGGTCCCCACAAAAAAATAATCACGCCCGTGCACCTCTCCGGTACGGGGAGGGCGCGTCGTGTAGCTGACAGAATGCCGCAAATTGGGAAATATGTCAATTATTTCCTTACAGAGCGTGGTCTTGCCTGCGCCCGACGGAGCCGATATTACGTACAGCACACCTTCACGTTTCATGCTTTCCACCCGTTGCTGTTAATGGGGACTTGGCGCTGCGCCAATTCGTCGACAGTAACACTTGCGAGCCTTTTACTCTATGTTTTGCACCTGCTCCCGGATCTTTTCCAGTTCGGCCTTCAACTCCACCACGCAGGCGGCGATCTGCGCGTCGTTCGCCTTGGAACCGACCGTATTGACCTCGCGGTTGATCTCCTGGAGCAGGAAATCCAGCTTGCGCCCAACCGGTTCGTTCCTGGTCAGGGTTTCGTCGAACTGGCGCAGATGGCTTGCCAGTCGCACCAGTTCCTCGGTGATGTCACACTTGTCGGCTAGAAGAGCAACCTCGAGTGCCAGCCGCTCCTCGGGAAGGCCGCTATCGCTGCAAAGCAGGTTGATTCTCTCCTTTAAGCGTGCGGCGTACTCCGAGACCACGCACGGCGAACGCGCGGCCACCCGTTCGATCAGTTGCGCCAACATCTCGCGCCGCTTCAGGAAATCGGCGAGAAGGGATTCCCCCTCGAAAAGCCTCATCTCGTCCACCCGGCGTAGCGCCTCATCAAGCGCCGCGACCAGCTCTTCCGGGATCGCGTCAAGACTCGCCTCGGCCTCGGCCGCAACGGTGACAACGTCACGCTGGGACGCGATCAGGGAGAGATCGACCTCGCCGTGGAGACCCAGCGCCTCCCTGATGGTGCCGAACGCCTTGAGGTAGCCGCGGGCCAGCGGGAGATTCGCGGTCGGCACCCCGAGGGAGATGGCGTTCTCCACCTGAATGAAGACATCTATCTTGCCCCTGACCAGTTTTTCGGCCACCCGTTTTTTGATCTCGTTCTCGAACTGCATAAGCACGCGAGGGAGTTTGACCGTCACCTCCCCGTAGCGATGGTTCACGCAGCGCACTTCAACCGTGAATCTGCCGGCTTCGTGGGCGGACTCCCCCTTGCCGTAGCCCGTCATGCTCTTTATCATGCATTCTCCCTTTTGGCCGCTAGGACTGTTACGCGGCTATCTCGCTTCGAAAAGTCTTTTTTCCCAGCGCCAGGCATCCGAGACGATGGCGTGCAAGTCCTGATAAGAGGGGGACCAGCCAAGCAAGGTGCGGATCCTCTCCGCCACGGCAACGAGATGCGCCGGATCCCCCGGACGGCGCGGCGCCTCGGAAACCGGAAAATCGACGCCGCTCACCTTCTTAACCACCTCGATCACCTCGCGTACGCTCTCCCCCTGTCCATAGCCTACGTTGATGATGGTCGAGTCTCCCCCGCCTTCCAGGTACTTCAGGGCATGGAGGTGCGCTTTGGCCAGGTCTTCAATATGAATATAATCGCGGACGCCGGTACCGTCCGGCGTATCGTAGTCGGTGCCGAAGACGGAAACTCCGTCTCGCATGCCGAGAGCCGCCTGGCAGGCGACTTTTATCAGGTGTGTGGCATCCGGCGTGCGCTGTCCCATCCTTGCCTGCGGATCGGCGCCCGCCACGTTGAAATAGCGCAGGGCCACGTACGAGAATCCGTGGGCAACAGCGGCATCCCGCAGCATCCACTCGCTCATCAGCTTGGAGGTGCCGTAAGGGTTGATCGGGTTGGTCGGGCTGGCCTCGGAGGCACTCCCGTCCTCGGGCATGCCGTAGACTGCCGCCGTACTGGAGAAGATGAAACGCTCCACCCCCTGATCGACGCAGGCCTGCAGCAGGTTCAGCGTATTTCTAGTGTTGTTTGAATAGTACTTGAGCGGCAGATGCACCGATTCGGGTGCGATGATAGCGGCTGCAAAATGGAGTACCGACTTGCAACCGGTTTCACGCAACACCTGTCCGATCCTGGACTGGTCCGCCAGGTCCCCCACGATGAGCCTCTCGCCATGAATAAGAGCATCCGCGGAACCGGTTGACAGGTTGTCGTAGACCACCACCTCGTGTCCGGCCTCGGATAACTGTCTCACCACATGGCTGCCTATGTAGCCTGCCCCGCCAGTAACAAGGATTGCGCCCATCGAAAATCCTCCGAAGCAGTAATAATGAAAGAGGGCCTAGCCTTTGGACTAAACCCTCGATACGTCGACCGTTGTACCGGACCAGATGACAAGGCGCCTGCTGGTTTGGGCCGATGCGGTCTGACACAACCGACCCCAACGCTAGGAACCAAATCGCGCAATGGCCAAACAGACCAATATTTATAACATCTAGCCTTGCGCTCTGCAACGAATAATTTGGCCCATTTCATCAACAAATGACGCTGAAACATAGCACTATCATGCCTGGCAGCAGGCTTCCCTCTCAAGCCGGGCGGTATCATCTGCCACGCTCAAAGGAAGATGATCCGGGCTCCAGCCCCGCCATATTTCCCCGGCGTTTACCTTGACATGCCCGCGTCGCACGATTATATTCTTCCAATCAAAATAATATAAGGAGGTGGCATTGAAAAAAACTTTAAAGCCGTTCGAACTCGCCCACGAGCAGTACAAAATCCTGTTATCAAGATTGAAATCGACGCGAGATGTCCAGGAAAAGAACGTATTATTCAAGAGACTTAGCAACCTGCTTGCAGTCATGGAATTCCTTATCGCCCTGAACAAAACCCCGTAAAAGTCTCAGCTCCAAATCATGCAGGCCATATCAGCTCTTGGCGGAATTTCTGCGCATAAAGCTGATCTCACTGGCAACCCGGAGTCAGGAATCCCTCTCATCAAGATAGGCATGGTGCTATAATCAAGCCGTCCTGAGTCAGACGAACTCCCCCCCGCACCCGGTACCCGGAGGCGTAGGGGAGCTTCGTTGCAGATTAGAGAGGAGAATCCATGAAATCCTCCGTCCCCACAGAGTTGGAACTTCAATCAGCACGTCTTTGGCTCGCCTCCCTCACCCTGCTTGCCGGGCTGGAGAAGGATTTTTTCTCTCATTGGAAAAAAGCAGCCAGAACCTTTGACGAGAACGAAGTCCACGACCTGCGGGTAGCCTCCCGCCGACTGCGCGAGGGGCTGACCCTGTTTTCTCCCTGCTTCCCCCGGAAGAAAATCGCCAAGCTGTCAAAGCAGGTAAGAAATGTTACCGGAATGCTGGGCAATCTGCGTAATACCGACGAGGCTTCCCTTTTCTTTTCGGACTTAAGCGCCGAGGAAACCTCCCTGTGCCGGCATGAAGTCGATCAGCTTTTGAGAGTGCTGAGTGATGAACGGCAACAGGCGCATCAAAAACTGGAAAACGATCTGAAAAAACCAGGTCCCGGTCAGCTTCGCAACGAGTTTAGCGCCATCAGGAGCCGGCCCAACCTGTTTAAAAACAGGAGAGTTGATCCTTTCATAAGCTTCATGGTTTTTGCCGGCGAGGCCCTTATGGAACGCGCCGACAAGTTAGATGAATTGCTCCCCCGAGCGGTCCATGGAACCGACATCGCCGCACAGCACCAGCTACGGATTGCGGTCAAAAAGATGCGCTACCGGTTGGAGATCATCGCACCAATTTTTAAAAACGGCTGCGATGAACTGCGCGCGGCGCTAAAGAACTATCAGGACGTACTGGGGAAACTCCACGATGTCGACGTATTTGGCGAGATGGTCCGGGAGCGTATTTCCGACGGACCCGGCAGAGAGGAACTGCTGCTGGTGATGGCGGACCGGAGGAAGGTTCTTTTCGCCTGTTTCCTGGAAACGGTCGATCGTTTCCCCTTGCGCTACCTGACAGACCAGACTATGGATGCGCTCCGAACCCGGCAGGCCCTGCCAGATCGATCACCAGTCCCGCGGTCGCTCTGCAGACCTGCGCCGCAAAAGGAAGGTTAAGCGTCTCAAGGGTATCGCTCGGCCGATGATAGTGGGGGCTCCTGAAATTGGTGGTATCGGTCAACATGATGGCCTTGAACCCCTTATCCCAGAAAGGGGCATGATCGGACCTCCTGGTGTCAGGCAGCATCTCGCCGTTCCCTGGTACCACCAGCGAAAAAAAAGGCAGAGGTACCCGGTACCGGTCAATGGCCCTTTCGAACCCCCGGACTAACGCCTGCGAGCGTTCATTTCCAATGACAGCGATGAAATCCCCCTGTTCCGGGACCTCCAGCGGCAGACCCTGCGGGGCACGCTGTGGCACTGACTCACCGGCAAAAGCGACCGACTCCAGAACCAGCACCCCTGCCACCTCCCATCCCTGCTCGCTTGCCAGCCGCGCCAAAGCCTTGCTACCCCGTGTACCCTTGCCGGTGCCCCCCTCCCCTGCATTTTCTTCCAGATTCACGCCAACCAGCAGGAGACTTTTTTCAAAGCTGAACCCGCTCAGGATAGTGGCTATCTCCAGAAGGACAGCGACCCCGCTTGCATTATCATCGGCTCCAGGTGATGTCTCTACCGTGTCATAATGGGCTACGACGATCACCCGCTGATCCGGGAACAGGCTGCCGGCGCGGGTGGCGATGATGTTACTGAACTGGCTGCCGTTGTCATGGAAGAAGTGCTCGCCCATGTCATAACCGAGTTCTTCCAGTGTCTTTGCAAGGTATCGGCCGGCGCGCTCCAAGGCAGCAGGAGCTGCTACGGGATGCCTGATACCCTCGATTGACTGAACGTGAGTCCTGATTCGATCAACGGAAACAGCCGCCAGAGCCTGGTGGAACATGTCCATCTTCCTTACCTCTTCTACCTGATTGGGTTAACGCTTTCAGACGGTCAGCAGCAAAGGTGCTGTGATGCCGGAACGGGCCGGCTTAGGAGCGCATCGATCATCTGAGCAGAGCTTGAAGATCCTGCTCCAGTTGGCGCAGCGTATCCTCATCCTTGCGGACCTCGTCCAACTGTTTGAAATAGGCAGCCCGAGCGGGCCCTGGCGACGAAAGGACTCCCCTGCCGACATATGGGTTGTCGTCATGGGTTGCCTTTCCTTTGGCCCGCTTTTTTCCGAACTCTTTCACCTCATCAGCGGTGGGGGTCCGCCCCTTGCTCACCGTCCACTTGTGGTGCAACCGGTTCAGTTCGGCCTTCTTGAGGGCCAGTCCTTCCTTTAGTTTCTTCAACTCCAGGCTAAGCCGCGCCTTTTCCGCCCCCTTTGCGCCGCCGGCGCCAACGGGGGTACCAGCGGCTACATGTGTACCTGCGGCCGGCGGAGCTGTTGCCCCGGTCGAGGCGGGTGCATCTTGGGATGCTTTAGTTTTCCCCTCTCCCCTGATGGAGGGGAGCTCCTTGACCCGGCTCAGGTACGCATCGGGAACGGTGTCCGGATTATCGGTGAAATGGGTCACGCCGTTAGCGTCGAGCCACCGATAGGTCGATGCCTGCCCCGGAACCGGAGAGGACGCAAGGAGGACGATGAGCAGCAGGATATATGGCATGTGGCTCTCCGAAGCAGCTTCTGCTGCCGGGTCAATCTAGCTGCAAGATAATATGCTTCTCCCCTCAATTGTCAATTTCAATTTTAGCCCCTCAAATCGAGCGGTTACAGGCAAGCCTATGTCATGCGGCATCCGAAACAGGCATGCAGGCACCTGGTTCAAGATCTTTTGGTGTGGTTAGGTGAGGAAGGGGGATCTGAGGGGTGGTTCTGTCGCGGATTTAAAAAAGCCGAAGCGTCCCCCGGCGATAAGAAAGGAGCACACATGGCAGATGTGCCCATATAAAAAACCGATCTTCCCCTCTCCCGAGCCTCCCCCTTCCGGGGGAGGCATAAGAGCTTAAAAGGGGGAGGAGTGGATGGTTGCTAAAGCCCTTGCCTGGCGGCTGAAGGAAACTGCTATTTCCCTTCCCCCCCGTAGGTGAGCGCCGCCAGTTTCTGGTAGTACTCGAATCTGTCGGCGGTCCAGGCACTGGCCTTCTTCATCAACTGATCGGCGGCCTCCGGATTGATCTTCCTGAGCACCTTGTAGCGGTTCTCCCCGTTGGCGAAATCCTCGAAAGAGGTGGTGGGCGCCTTGCTGTCCAACTGGAGCGGGTTCTTGCCTTGGGCCGCCAAGGCCGGGTTGTAGCGGTACAGCGGCCAATAACCCGAGGAAACCACCTTCTTCTGCTCATCAACTGCAGTAGTCATGTTGATGCCGTGGGCGATGCAGTGGGCATAGGCGATGATGATGGAAGGGCCGTCATGCGCCTCCGCCTCTATGAATGCCTTGACCACCTGCCCCGGATTGGCGAGCGAGACATTCGCTACATAAACGTGGCCATAGGCCATGGCCATCATGCCGAGATCCTTCTTGGCCATGGTCTTGCCCCCGGCCGCGAACTGCGCCACGGCGCCGATCGGTGTCGATTTGGAGGCCTGTCCCCCCGTGTTGGAATAGACCTCGGTGTCAAGCACCAGCACGTTGACGTTTTTCCCTGAAGCGATGACGTGGTCCAGGCCGCCGTAGCCGATGTCATAGGCCCAGCCGTCCCCGCCGATACACCAGACCGACTTCTTGACCAGGTAGTCGGCCAGGGGAAGCAACTGCTCGGCAGTCTCTTCCTTGCATTCCTGCAGCAGCTCCTTGAGTTTCGCCACACGCCCGCGCTGCGCCTCGATCCCCGCCTGATCGGCCTGTTCCGCGGCAAGAATCTCCTGCATGAGCGGTATGGCCGGAGTGCAGGAACTGCAGTTGCATTCGATGAGCTCGGTCAGAAGCTCCCTGGCCGATTCGCTGAACTTGTCCACCGCAAGCCGCATGCCGTAGCCGAACTCCGCGTTGTCCTCGAAGAGCGAGTTGGACCAGGCAGGTCCGCGACCGTCGGCACGCTGCGCCCAGGGGGTGGTGGGGAGGTTGCCGCCGTAGATGGAAGTGCAGCCGGTCGCATTGGCGATCAGGGCGCGGTCGCCGAACAACTGGGACAAAAGCTTCAGGTAGGGGGTCTCGCCGCAACCGGCACAGGCGCCGGAGAATTCGAATATCGGCCTTACCAGCTGGCTGCCGCGCAGGGTGTCCAGCTTAAGGAGCGAGGGGTCGATGTCCGGCAGCGACAGGAAGAAATCGAAATTGGCCGCCTCGGCCGCGCGCAGCGGCGGCTGGAAGTGCATGTCCAGTGCCTTGTGGGCCGGGTTCGTCTTGTCCTTGGCAGGGCAGTTGTGGGCACAGGCGCCACAGCCGGTGCAGTCTTCCGGCGCCACCTGGAAGGTGATCTTCATATCCTTCACGTCGGCGATCTTGGAATCGGTCGACTTGAAGGTCGCCGGCGCACCCGCCAGCTCGCTTTCCGGATACGCCTTCATACGGATGGCCGCGTGCGGGCAGACGAAGGAGCAGATGGCGCACTGGATGCAAAGCTTCTCGTCCCACACCGGTATCTCCACGGCGATATTGCGCTTCTCGTACTGCGAGGTCGCGGTCGGGAAGGTGCCGTCGATAGGCATGGCGGAGACCGGCAGGTCGTCGCCGAAACCGGCGATGATCGGGCCGGTGACTTCCTGGACGAATTTCGGCGCATGCGCGCCTACCACCGGCGGCATGGTGAGCGTGCCGTCAGCCTCGGCCGGGACGGCGACTTCATGGATGTTCACCAGGGCCGCGTCGACCGCGGCGTTGTTCATGGCGACCACCTTGTCGCCAGCCTTGCCGTAGCTCTTCTTGATCGCCCCCTTGATTTCCGCTATCGCCTGCTCCAGCGGGATGATGCCGGATATCTTGAAGAAGGCGGTCTGCATGATGACGTTGATGCGGGCGCCAAGGCCAAGCTCCTCGCCGAGCTTGATCGCGTTGATGACGTAGAACTTCAGCTTCTTGCCGATGACCTGGCGCTGCACCTCCACGGGCATCTTTTCCCAGACCTCGCCCTGCTCGAACGGGGAGCAGAGCAGAAAAGTGCCGCCCGGCTTCGCCTTGGAGAGCATGTCGTACTTCTCCAGGAAGGTGAAGTTGTGGCAGGCTACGAAGTCGGCGTTGTCGATCAGGTAGGGCGCGTTGATCGCCTTTTTCCCGAAACGCAGGTGCGAGGTGGTGATGGTGCCGGCCTTCTTGGAGTCGTAGACGAAGTAGGCCTGGGCGTTGTTGTCGGTGGTCTCGCCGATGATCTTGATGGTGTTCTTGTTGGCGCCGACCGTGCCGTCGGAACCGAGACCGTAGAACATCGCCTCGTAGGTCCCCTCCATCGCATTGCGGAAGGAGGTGTCGTAACTCAAGCTGGAGCCGGTCACGTCGTCGTTGATCCCTACCACGAAGTTGCGCTTCGGCTTCGCCTCTTTCAGGTTGTCGAAGACCGCCTTGACCATGGCCGGGGTGAACTCCTTCGAGCCCAGGCCGTAGCGGCCGCCGACGATGACCGGATACTCCGCGAAGCTGCAGGTTCCATCCCCCATCGCCTCGCCGATGGCGGTGCGCACGTCCAGGTAAAGCGGCTCGCCCAGGGAACCGGGCTCCTTGGTGCGGTCGAGGACAGCGATGCTCTTGACGGTCGAGGGGAGCGCCTTGATGAAGGCCTCCAGCGGGAAGGGGCGGTACAGGCGGATCTTGACCACGCCCACCTTCTCCCCTTTGGCAATCAGGGTCTCCACGGTGTCCTGGACGGTGTCCGCGCCGGAGCCCATGACGATGATCACCCGTTCCGCGTCGGGCGCGCCCGCATAGTCGACCAGCGTGTAGCTGCGGCCGGCAATTCCGGCAAACTTGTCCATCTCCTGCTGCACGATCTCGATGCAGGCGGGGTAGAACCTGTTGACGGTCTCGCGCCCCTGGAAATAGACGTCGGGGTTTTGTGCGGTGCCGCGCATGACCGGGCGGTCCGGGTTGAGGCTGCGGGCGCGGTGGGCGTTGACCAGGTCCTTGTCGATCATGGCGCGCATGTCGTCGAAGGTCAGTTCCTCGACCTTCTGTACCTCGTGAGAGGTGCGGAAACCGTCGAACATGTGCAGGAACGGGATGCGCGAGCGCAGGGTAGCCGCCTGGGAGATCAGGGCGAAGTCCATCACCTCCTGGACGTTATTGGAGCAGAGCATGGCCCAGCCGGTTGAACGGCAGGACATGACGTCGGAATGGTCGCCGAAGATTGAGAGCGCCTGGGTCGCCAGGGCGCGGGCCGAGACATGAAACACGGTGGAGGTAAGCTCTCCCGCTATCTTGTACATGTTCGGAATCATCAGCAGCAGCCCCTGGCTCGCCGTGAAGGTCGTGGTCAGCGCTCCCGCCTGCAGTGCGCCGTGTACGGCGCCCGCGGCGCCACCTTCCGACTGCAGCTCGGAAACCAGCGGCACCGTGCCCCAGATGTTCTTCTCGCCAACGGCGCTCTTCGCGTCCGAGATCTCGCCCATGACCGATGAAGGGGTGATCGGGTAGATGGCGATGACTTCGTTGGTGGCGTGGGCCACGTGGGCGGCAGCCGTGTTGCCGTCGATGGTTACCATTCTTCTGCTCATGCAATAGCTCCTATGATGCGGATGTAGATTTATCCTCTGTTTGGTAAATTTGCCTTCAACCGTAAAGCGTAAGCCGCTTTGCCCGGCACCGCCGGCAGGGGCGCATGAATATACGCCCCTGCGGCATCCCCGCCCCCTCCCGCTGTAGGAAGAGGAGAAGCTTCAGCGGTGACTCAGCTGTTCGGGGGTTCCCTGCCAGGGAATCACGACCTGCAGAGCCTCGCGCATCAGGTCCGACAACTTCATGTTCGCTTCCTTGGAAACCTTCTCCAGGGTTTCGCGCTCTTCCTGGCTCACCCGTACTGATAGAACGTGGTAGCGAGGGTTCTCTTTTGTTTTTCTCATGGTCGTTTTCTCCGCTACCACGTTCCGTGGCATTTTTATCGGGGCTTATATACCTGCAGCAGCGCTTGGGCCATTTCGGCCGGACTGTCGGCTACGCTTATGCCGCATTCCCGCAGCACCGCTACTTTTTCCGTTGCGGTCCCCTTGCCGCCGGAGATGATGGCGCCGGCATGCCCCATCCTCTTCCCCGGAGGGGCGGTGAGGCCGGCGATGTAGGCGGCCACCGGCTTGGTCATATGCTCTTTCACGAACCTGGCGGCCTCCTCTTCCGCGCTGCCGCCGATCTCGCCGATCATGATGATCGCCTCGGTGTCGGGATCTTCTTCAAAAAGGCGCAGGCAGTCGATATGGCTCGTGCCGTTCACCGGGTCGCCACCGATGCCGACGCAGGTGGACTGCCCCAGGCCGATGCTGGTCAACTGCCAGACCGCTTCATAGGTCAGGGTGCCGGAGCGGGAGACAACCCCGACCTTGCCCGGCTTATGGATGTAGCCCGGCATGATGCCGATCTTGCACTGGCCGGGGGTGATGACGCCGGGGCAGTTGGGGCCGACCAGACGGGTGTTCTTCCCCACCAGGTACTGCTTGACCTTGACCATGTCCAGGACCGGAATCCCCTCCGTGATGCAGCAGACCAGCTCGATCCCCGCGTCGATCGCCTCCATGATGGAATCGGCCGCGAAGGGGGGCGGGACATAGATGACGGAAGCGGTGGCACCGGTTTTTTCAACCGCGTCCATGACGGTGTCGTAGACCGGGAAACCGTCGATGATGGTCCCACCCTTGCCCGGCGTCACCCCGCCTACCATCTGGGTGCCGTAGTCGCGTGCCCCCTGGGCATGGAACAGACCGGTGGCACCGGTGATCCCCTGGGTGATTACCTTGGTGTTCTTGTTGATCATTATGCTCATCGTTATCTCTCCTTAGGCGGCCGCGACGGCCTGGACGATTTTCTGTGCTCCGTCGGCCATACCGTCGGCTGCCACAATGTTCAGGCCGCTTTCGGCCAGGAGACGCTTCCCGATCTCGACGTTGGTCCCTTCCAGCCGGACCACGAGCGGCACCTGGAGGCCTACCTGCTTGGCCGCCTCGATCACGCCGGTGGCGATGACGTCGCACTTCATGATGCCGCCGAAGATGTTAACCAGGATCCCTTTGACGTTCTTGTCCGAGAGGATGATCTTGAACGCCTCCGTGACGCGCTCTATGGTAGCCCCGCCCCCAACGTCCAGGAAGTTTGCCGGGTCGCCGCCGTAGTGCTTGATGATGTCCATGGTCGCCATGGCGAGGCCGGCGCCGTTCACCAGGCAGCCGATGTTGCCGCTAAGCGAGATGTAGGAAAGGTCGTGCTGGGAGGCCTCCACCTCGTTGGGGTCTTCCTCGTCGAAGTCGCGCATGTCGCCGATCTGGAGATGCCGGAACATGGCGTTGTCGTCGAAGTTGAACTTGGCGTCGAGCGCCAACATCTCCCCTTCGGCGGTCACCACCAGCGGGTTGATCTCCAGCATGGAGCAGTCGCAGGCGATGAAGGTGGTGTAGAGACCGGAGAGGACCTTCACGGCCTTGCCGGTCAGTTTCCCCTTGAGGCCGAGGCTGAAAGCGATCTTGCGGCACTGGAACGGGGTGAGTCCCACCAGCGGGTCGACCGCCTCGGTGAAGATCTTTTCCGGGGTGTTGGCGGCGACCTCTTCAATGTCCATCCCCCCCTCGGTTGAGGCCATGACGGTGACCCGGGAGGTGGCGCGGTCCACGAGGAGGCTTACGTACAACTCGTCAGCGATGTTGCAGCCGTTTTCCACCATGACCCGGTTGACCACCTTCCCTTCCGGGCCGGTCTGATGGGTGCGCAGCGTCATGCCGAGCATCTCGCGGGCGATGAGTCGCACCTCCTCCGGGGTGCGAGCCAGCTTGACGCCGCCCCCCTTGCCGCGGCCGCCGGCGTGGATCTGGGCCTTGACCACCCAGGGACCCTCGCCAAGCCGCTTGGCCCACTCGCGGGCGCTGGCGCCGTTGTAGCAGACGTGGCCGTCGGGAACCGGCACGCCGAACTTGCGTAAAATTGCTTTTGCCTGGTACTCGTGGACGTTCATACTTTCTCCTGTAAAGATTCGGTTGTCGTGACTGTTTCCCCAAAGCCATCAGCAGGCCCAATACCGCATTTTCGCCAGTTGCTCCTGCACCTTGCACATGGTTAACATTTCCTTGTTTTATTTTCAACCAAATAAGCAAAAAAACGGATCCTGAAAATCGTTAGATTGGCCTAATGACGTACATGCAACCGGACAAACACCTTTATAACGATTCTTATTGTGAATTGGTAAGACAAGTCAACAAGGATGTCAATCTAAAACCAGGAGACTGACGACTGATAACATATCTCTCGGATAAATTCCATAAAATCGTTGCTTACGGCCTTTATTTTTTTACAGCCTGCGGCCGGCGCAAAAGTTGAATAGCCGTCAAACAGTGACAACCGCTTTTGGTTATACCGTAACACGCCGAGGTACTGGCAGGGGAAAGGCTCAAAAACCGCAACGGAGCCAAAATAGAACACTCCGTAAACAGCGCGACGCCGAGCCTAAAAAATGCCCCCCATCTCCCTCTCTCAAGCAGGAAATGGGGGGCCGGAGCAACGGCGAAGGCTATGTGCTAAAGATTCTGCGCATCAACGACGGCGATGGCGGCCATGTTGACGATGTCGGAGACGTCGTCGCCGCGCTGCAGCACGTGCACCGGCTTGTTCATGCCCATCAGGATCGGGCCGATCGCCTCCGCCCCGCCCAGGCGGCGCAACAGCTTGTAGCAGATGTTCCCCGAGTTGAGGTCCGGGAAGATCAGGATGTTCGCGGGGGTCTTCAGCTTGGAGAAGGTGAACCCGTCCAGGAGCTCCGGGACCACCGCCGTGTCCGCCTGCATCTCGCCCTCGACGATCAGCTCAGGCGCGCGCTCCTTGACGATCTCCACGGCGCGCCTCACCTTCTTCGACTGCGGGTGATTGACCGAGCCGAAGTTGGAGAAGGAGAGCATGGCGACCCTGGGCTCGATGTCGAGCATGCGCACCTTTTCGGCGGCAAGAATCGCCGTCTCCGCCAGCTCCTCGGCCGTCGGGTCGATGGTGACCGTGGTGTCGGCCAGGAAGTAGACCTCCTTCTTGAACACCATCATGTAGAGGCCGTGCACGCTGGAGAGCCCCTCCCTTTTACCGAGCACCTGCAGGGCCGGGCGGATGGTCTCCGGGTAATAGGTGTCGATGCCGCCCAGAAGCGCGTCGGCCTGCCCCAGGTGCACCATCATGGTGCCGAAGTGGGCGCGCGACTTGCGCCGCATGATGCGCCGGCACTCGGAGATGGTCAGCCCCTTGCGCTGCCTGAGGCGGTACAGCTCGTCCGCGTAACCATCGGTCAGCTCCGAATCGGCGGGGTCGACGATCTGCACGTCGAGGTCGAGGTTCAGGTCGATCAGTTTCTGCTCTATCTTCTTCTTGTCGCCGATCAGGATCGGGTGCGCGATACCCTCTTCCACCAGCACCTGGGCCGCGCGC
>Ga0209317_1000343_pt1 | contig 57583 bp, 60 predicted proteins | sample RifGroB2_FD_183994 | JGI IMG/M metagenome (GOLD analysis project Ga0209317, IMG submission 183994) | Soil microbial communities from Rifle, Colorado, USA - Groundwater B2 (SPAdes) (version 2) | ecosystem: Environmental > Terrestrial > Soil > Unclassified | place: Rifle, Colorado | collected...
ATTCCTTACAATCTTAACCCTCCTCATTACATTTGGTTTTCTTTCTTCCATCCTCATGTTTTCCCCCTTAAATTAATAATTGCTCAAATCCACAGCAGATAATCTGCTGAGTCCATTTTCGCCCAGAAATGCCTTTCCAACCTTTGAAAATCTCTCAGGATTATCAGTTACATAAAAATCAACGAATCTTGATTTGCCATCCGAAAGCAATCCCCTTTCTCTCAACAATATCTCTATTTCTTTTGCAGTCTCCTCTGCTGAGTCTATCAGAATAACCCCAGTACCAACAGATTTTTGTATAGTCTTCTTTAAAAGTGGATAATGAGTGCAACCAAGGACAAGGACATCGATTCTCTTCCCCCTGAAATCACTTAAATAAACCTCTGCAGTCATCTCTGTAACCTCATTCTCAAACCAGCCTTCTTCAGCCAATGGCACAAACATGGGGCATGCCTTTGAATCTACCCCAATCTTTTTTCCTGACCACTGACCACTGACCACTGACCACTGATTTATTGCCTTCTCATAGGCACCACTCTTTATAGTCGCCTCGGTCCCTATAACACCAATATTTCCGGTTTTTGTATTCCTTACTGCTGCCCTTGCACCAGGTTCAATCACACCAATAACAGATATATCAGCCTCTTTTCTCAAGATAGAAAGGCTTACAGCAGAAGATGTATTGCAAGCCGCAACAAGTAATTTTATTCCCCTTTCTTTTAGAAAATTTGTATTCTGTCTTGAATACTTTATGACAGTCTCAGGTGATTTTATTCCATAAGGAACCCTTGCTGTATCACCGAGGTATATAATACTCTCATTGGGCAGATGCCTGATAACCTCCTTTACAACAGTTAACCCACCCACACCTGAATCAAATATCCCTATTGGCTTATCTTTTTCTTTCATTATCAATTCTCACAATATCTTTATTCTCAGTCAATGGCAGTCTGGTATCAATATGTCCTGCAAGTGTCTCAATCTCCTTACCTTCAATAAGTATTTTAACCTTTTCTATATCAGGAAAATTTTTTATAATCGTATCAACAATGGAATATATAGTCATCATCTCTGCCCAGCTTCCTCCGGGGTGCCTCTCCTTTAATTCTTTGCTGAAATCTAAAAACAAAGTCCCGTCTTCTCCAAGTCTTGCCCCATTAATCCTTGCCCCATCAGGTATAACATTAACCAGTTCTTTTCCGTTATCAGGCTGTTGAATTGTTGAGCCTTTTATAAGCTCTTCCATAACCTCTAATATCTGTCCCTCAATATGACTGCTTAAATTTATCTGCCTAAATTCTGGCACGAGATATTCCTCATCATTTGACGAAAAATAGAGTACGATATTGCTTTTACCTCCTGTTTCCGGAGGAGCAGATTTTTCCACATGCCTTTCAATAAGATAAAAATATCCTCCTATGCCGATAATTAATAGTATTAATATAAAGATATATCTTCTCACTTCAAACTTTCCCTTCCATTAACTCTGCTGTAGTCTTTTATGCTGTTTAATATGGCATCGGCAATCTTGTTTATATATTCCTTATCCATCATCCTCTTAACATCTTCACTATTTGTTATATTTCCAACCTCAATCAAAACTGAAGGCATATTCACATCTTTCAGGATTGAAATCGGTGCAGGTTTTAAGATGAGTTTCTGATCGGGAATAATATCTGTCAGGTTTTTTTGAAACAGTTCTGACAATCTTGTCCCTTCATTTACATAAGACGAGCGCGCCATATCTTTTAAAATCATATCTACATCTTTTTTTTCATCCTCTATATCATCCGTATCAATCTCATCGAATTCATCCCCACCCGCTTCATAGTCCATGTAATAAATCCAGATACCGCTTATTTCATCGCTATACGCCGAGCCTGTATGGATACTTATAAATAGGTCGCCGTTGCTTGCATTTGCAATGGTGACCCTTTTTTCCAATGGCACATCATAGTCTTTATCCCTCGTCATAACAGCATTTAACTTCATCCTGCCTATTATCTTATTTTTTAAAGATTGAGAAATCTGCAATGCTACATCCTTCTCCAATATGCCGTCACTTCCTTCCCCTCCCTTATCTGAGCCTCCATGTCCGGGGTCTATGACTATTGTCTTTAATTCTATAGAATCCGCTTCATTGATGTAAGACAGGAGGAGAATTAGCAATAATAAAAAACTGTGGAACATTTTCATTTTAAAATAATAAACCACGGAGGCACGGAGACACAGAGAAAGACATTAATACTGGTTTTAGAAACAAAATATTTTCCCCTCTGTGCCTCTGTGTCTCTGTGGCTAAAATTAGGTTTTTGTTTTTTATATAAGCTTTGCACCGAGAACCTTTTCCATGTGCTTTAATGCAAACTTGTGGTTATCAGTATCAAATGATGAAACACAATTTACAGGAACTTCAACACTGTAATCCCTGTTCCTTAAGTCTGCCACAGTGTGCATCACACATATATCCGTGCAGACCCCAACTACTGTAACCTTATATGGGTTTATCTTTTTTAAAATGTCTTCCAGAAGGGTATTATAAAATCCGCTGTATCTTGTCTTTGGTATGACAGTCCCCTTAAATGGCTTAAACTCATCAATAATCTCTGACTCTACACTCCCCTTTACGCAGTGTTTTGGAAACATATTAAATTCCCTGTCATTCTCCTCATGATTGTCACAGACATATATTATCTCCGCATCTTTTTTATCTTTAAGGAGTGACTCAACATTGGGTATTATTGCCCTTGATTTGCTGCCGCAGTATAAGGGATGTCCTTTTTCAAGAAACCCCTTTAACATATCAACAACGATGACTACCTCTTTGCCCATAACAACACCACCTTCCTATGAAATTCCAATAACCAAATCTCAATAACCAAATAAATTTCAAATTATCAATAATCAAACAGTATCTTTTAGAGGTTGGTCATTGGTAATTGGATATTATTTGATATTTGGAACTTGGTGCTTGGTATTTTTAATATAATCTATGCTCTTAAGCACCTCCTCCTTAGTATGTGCCTCAAGTGTAAAAATAGGCTGTATGTTATTATCTTCCAAAAAAGTAAAAAGCGTATCAAAATCAAAATTCCCTTCACCCAATCCAAGATGTTCGTCTTCTTTCCCATGATTATCATGGAGGTGGACTTCGGAAATATAATTCCCCACCCTCTCAAGCCACTCCTTTAAAGGAATTTTTGAAAACACATTGAAATGCCCGCAATCAAAACAGTATCTGAACCTCTCAGAATTCATCTCTTTAATTAATCTTTCCAATGTGTCAGGCCTATTCTCAAAGACATTTTCAATTGCAAAATTCATATTTGGATAATTGTCTAAAACCTCTCTCCATGTCTTGAGGCTGTTCTTAAGCCATTTATCAATCTCACCATTAAATCTATAATCATCATAACCCGGATGAATTACTATCAATCTGGGATTAAATAGAAGTGATTCTTTTACTGCTTGCTTTATCCTCTCAACGCTCACCTTCCTTATCTTCTCATCCACACCCCCGGGGCTTAAATCCATGAAAGGTGCATGCCATGTGAGTGATGTCCCATTATTTAGAGCCTTTTTAACCTCAACCAACTTTGTGAGGGGAGGATTATCAAGCGCACTCGCTGGGACAAAAAGTTCAATATTGCAGTGATTATCCAAAATTACAGACAAATATGTATCAAGGTATCTATAAGGTATGTGAACATGAACATTATTCATAATATTAATATAGCTGATAAACCATGTCTTAACAATACAAAACTTAGCGCTTTTAAACTGCAATTACCCTTGACGCATTTGCATTTTTATATTATTCTTAAAATCAACAAGGCAGGAACAAAAACCTGGTTAACCACAGAGAATAGCTGCGCTAGTGTTAGTAATAACTTCTTTAACTGACACTTATGAAAAATCTGCGTTTATCTGTGGTTGCTTTATAATTTCTTTGGAGGGTCTGTTATGAAATGCCCAAAATGTGGTTATGTAAGTTTTGAGTATCTTGATGCATGCAGAAAATGCGGCAGAGACTTTACACAATTAAAATCAGATATGGGGATTACAACATTTGCACCTGGTGTTATCAATGTGCTCAAATATGTTGAAGGTATGGAGGAGGCAGTGGAAGAGACAGATGAGTCAGCAGTTGCAACAGCTGCATCAGAAGAGGCTAAAGAGTCAGGAACTGTAACCGCAGTTGAAGAGGCAATAAACAGTGTAGTTGAAGAAACATCATTAAATGGTGAAGCTCAGAAAAAAGGCGAGATAGAGATCAGTCTGCCTGAAGAGATTACAGAACCAAAATTAGAGGCAGCCGAGGCATCATCTGCCTCATTAACTGGGGAGGAAAAAGAAGAAATCAGCCTTACCATTGAAGAAGAATCTAAAATAGAGGAGACTATATCTATTGAGCCAGAAATGAAAGAATCGCCTGTAGAAGAATTAACCTTAAGTCTTGAAGATGTAGCAGAACTCGGCGAAGAAGATAAAAGCAAGAAAAAAGAGGATGACGAGATAAAACTGGAGCTTGAATAAATTGGAGACTTCCTTCAGTCATACAGATTCATCTTTATATACGGTTGTATCGGAGCCATTGCCTACCAAAGCAGTAAAGGCAGGGTTCTTGCGAAGGCTTCCAGCATTTATCATTGATAGTATAATACTCCAGATTCTAACAGGGATAATAATAACACCTCTTAAATTAAACCTTGATATTGATGAGACAACTTTTACATCCATAGAAGACATTATTCAGAATTTCGAAACATTTATTATCTATGGGCTCTTTTCTATAACAGTCTATATATCTATAAGCTGTTTTTATTTCACCCTATTCCATGGTTCTACAGGACAAACAATCGGGAAAAAAATAATGAGTTTAAAGGTAGTCCCTGTTGCAGACAGCATGATGACCTACAAAAAGGCATTTATAAGATATATTGGATATATTATCTCCGAGATTCCACTCTTCCTCGGTTTTCTCTGGATTGTATTTGATAAAGATAAACAGGGTTGGCACGATAAGATTGCCGGGACATTTGTTGTAAAACAATGAAGAAGTGAATATTGAAGAAAATAAGTCTTTCGTATTTTACATGAATAATTTATTAACAGGCGGAAAAATTCAATTGACATCATAATAGGGAGGATAATGTGAAGAAAAGATACCTTTTATCACCGGGACCGACCCCGGTGCCAGAAGCTGCACTTCTGACAATGGCATATCCTATGATTCATCATAGGACACCCCAGTTCTCTGCTATATTTGCAGAGGCAAAAGAGGATTTGAAATACCTTTTTCAAACAAAAAATGATGTTCTTATTCTCTCATCTTCAGGGACAGGAGCAATGGAGAGCGCTGTTACAAACCTATTTTCCCCGGGAGACCACGCCCTCGTTGTAAATGGAGGTAAATTTGGTGAGAGGTGGGGAAAGTTATGCGAGGCTTATGGGCTTAAGACAACATGGCTCAATGTAGAGTGGGGAAAGGCTGTAAAACCAAAGGATATAGAGGATGCCTTGAATAAGGATAAAGATATTAAAGGTGTTTTTATTCAGGGAAATGAGAGCTCCACGACTGTATCTCACCCTGTAAAGGAAATCGCTGAGATTGTAAAAAAAAGAGACAATACGCTCTTTGTTGTGGATGGAATTACGGCAATAGGTGTATATGATATGCCAATGGATAAATGGGGCATAGATGTCCTCATTACTGGCTCACAGAAGGCATTGATGCTCCCTCCGGGACTTGCCTTCATTTCTTTAAATGACAAGGCATGGAAGTTTACTGAAACTGCAAAACTCCCAAGATTTTACTTTGACCTTAAAAAAGAGAGAAAAAATTTAAAAGACAATACAACTGCCTACACACCTGCGGCGTCTCTGATTATAGGCTTAAAAGAGGTCTTAAAGATGATGAAGGCAGAAGGGCTTCCCAATATATTTAAGAAAAATGAGAGGATGGCAAGAGCAACGAGAAAGGCAATGACATCATTAGGCTTAAAACTTTTGGCACCCGACGCCCCTGCAGAGTGTGCAACCGGAGTATTTACACCTGAAGGTGTTGATGGCGGAAAATTATTAAAATCCCTCAGGGATGATTTTGGGGTTACTCTTGCAGGCGGACAGGACCACCTTAAGGGAAAGATTTTAAGGATAGCCCACATGGGCTATATAGATACATTTGATATTATCACTGCTGTTGCATCAATAGAAATGGGTCTAAAAAAGTTTGGTCATAAGATGGAGATTGGTAAAGGTGTTGCGGCAGCACAGGAAATACTGCTGGAGGGATACTGATGAAAGTACTGGTCAGTGATAAATTATCGGAAAAAGGTTTAGAAATATTAAAAAAAGCAGGGGGTCTTGTTGTTGATGTAAAGACAGGGCTTACAAAAGAGCAGATTATCTCAGAGATTCCCAAATATGACGGGCTTATAGTAAGAAGCGGGACAAAGGTAACTGCCGATGTAATAAATGCCGCCAAAAATCTCAAGGTAATCGGGAGGGCTGGAATCGGCGTTGACAATGTGGATGTTGATGCCGCAAGCAAGAAGGGTATAGTAGTAATGAATACACCTGAGGGGAATATAATCACAACTGCCGAACATGCCATAGCAATGATGCTATCTTTAGCAAGAAAGATTCCTCAGGCAAGTGCATCCGTAAAAGGGAAAAAGTGGGAGAAGGGTTTCATGGGTGTAGAGATATATAATAAAACACTCGGAGTAATAGGGCTTGGTAGAATAGGTAGTATTGTCGCAAGCAGGGCAAAAGGTCTATCAATGAATGTAATTGCCTATGACCCGTTCATTTCAAAAGAAAGGGCACAAAATCTGGGTGTTGAGCTGGTTGAATTGCAGGATATTTTTAAACGAGCTGATTTCATCTCCGTCCACACACCAAAGACATCAGAGACAACTTACCTCATAGGTGAGAAGGAATTTGCCATAATGAAAAAGGGTGTAAGGATTATAAACTGTGCAAGAGGCGGAATCATTGATGAAAAGGCATTATACAATGCTATAAAGGATAAAATTGTTTCAGGTGCGGCACTGGATGTATTTGAGAAAGAACCTGTTCAGCCCGACAATCCTCTCCTTGAGCTTGATGAGGTTATATGCACACCCCACCTTGGCGCATCCACTGATGAAGCTCAGCTTAATGTCGCCATAGATGTGGCAGAGCAGATTGTGGACTTTTTTAAAAAAGGACAGATAAGAAATGCTGTAAATGTCCCGTCTATGAGCGCTGAACTTTTATCAAAGATACAGCCATATCTTACCCTCGGTGAAAAAATGGGAAGCCTTCATGCCCAGCTAATAGAGGGCGGTGTAAAGGGGATAACAATAAAATACAGCGGTGATATTGTAAATCTTGGTGTAAAGCCTATTACCATCTCAATTGTAAAGGGCTTCCTTCAGTCCTTTGTCGGCGAAGGGGTCAATATGGTTAATGCATCTTTCATTGCAAAGGAGAGGGGAATTGAAGTTGCTGAGACCACAACAAGTGAGGCACACGATTTTGCAAGTCTGATAAGCGTTACTGTAAAGACAGAAAAACAGGAGAAATTGATTGAAGGAACGGTCTTTGGAAAAAATGATCCAAGGATTGTTAGAATTGACGAATACTGGGTAGAGGCATCTCCGTCAGGCAATATGCTCATATTCTCAAATATAGATGCACCGGGAGTAATTGGAAAAATTGGAACAATCCTCGGTGATGACAAAGTGAATATAGCAGGTATGCAGTTGGGAAGAAATAAACCAAAAGGAAATGCAGTATCCATAGTGAATATAGATTCCCCAATCCCTGATAAAACACTCCAAAAGATCCGTTCAATGCCGAATATCATCTACGCAAAGATGGTAAAGCTGTAACCCTCACACCTATACATAAAAATTAATATCCACAGATTTCGCAGATTACCGCAGATTAAAACAAACTGTTTTTTTAAAATCTGTGTAATCTGCGGATTAATCAGTTTTTTTGTCCTTCAGTATTTCAGCACTTCTATCTTGAATTGCCAATACAGTTTGTTATATTATCTCCATAAATCTTTAAATACAGGAGGTGTATTATGGAAGAAAAAGAGATGGAGGTAGTGCCCGGGCTGGCTGGAATTCCAGCAGCAGAATCATCAATCAGTTTTATTGACGGTGAAAAGGGGATACTTGAGTATCGGGGCATTCTTGCAGAGGTTCTTGCAGAAAAGAGTAATTTTTTAGAGGTTAGTTACCTCCTCATTTTCGGCAGGCTGCCGACAGGTGAAGAACTTAAAGAATTTAAAAACGATATTACATTTCACAGCAGGCTGAAATTAAAGATTTTAAGAGTGATGGAATTTCTGCCAGAAAATGGACATCCTATGGAGTACCTTCAGTCCATAACCTCTGCAATGGGTATGTATTACCCTGCCCGAAATGTCCTATCTGAGGATGTCCGCTACTGGTCAGTCGTAAGACTGATTGCAAAACTTCCGACTATAGTGGCTTCATGCCACAGGCTGAGACATGGCGATGCACCGATACAGCCAAATAATGACCTCTCCTTTGCTGCAAATTTCTATTATATGCTCTTTGAGAAGATACCCGACTCTCTTACAGAAAAGATACTTGATGTGATGCTTATTCTCCATGCAGACCACACAATGAATGCCTCAACATTCAGTGCAAGGGTGGTAGGCTCTACACTCGCTGACCCTTATACAATTGTGGCATCTGCCATAGGGACATTGAGTGGTCCCCTCCACGGCGGGGCAAATGAAGAGGTCATACACATGCTTAATGAAATAGGAACGAAGGAGAATGTAAGGCCTTATATAGAAAAGAAGCTTGAGAAAAAAGATAAGATAATGGGTGTTGGACACAGGATTTACAAGACAAAAGACCCGAGGTCAACAATACTCCAGTCATTTGCCCATCAATTATTCAAGAATTCAAAAAATATGAAAATTATTGAGATTGCTGAAGAGGTTGAGAAGGTTGTCCATGAAAAACTTGCACATAAAAAGATATTTCCAAATATAGATTTCTATTCAGGTATTGTATTTCAGGGGCTTGGCATCCCAACAGACCTTTTTACTCCAATATTTGCAATGGGGAGAGTTACAGGCTGGCTTGCCCACTGGCTTGAGCAGTTAAAGACAAACAAAATCTACCGTCCCGACCAAAAATACATAGGCACTCACAACCAGCCATATGTGCCAATTGGGGAGAGAAAGTAGGAAATTACAAAAAACCCTCCACCACAATGAACAGATTATTCCTTGATAGAGTAATGGACTGTATCTATAAATATAAAATGATAGCAGAAGGTGATGCAGTCCTCATAGGCATATCAGGCGGGATAGATTCTATTACCCTTCTGTATTCCCTCTATTTTTTGAGCGATAAACTCAAGTGTAGTCTTATTGTAACCCATGCAAATCATGGACTCAGGGGAGAGCAGTCTGACAGAGAGGCAGAGTTTGTCAAAAGGATTGCTGCTGAACTTAAGTTGCCTTGTATTATAGAAAAAATTGATGTTTTAAGATATATGAATGAAAAGGGATTATCCAAACAGGCTGCAGCAAGGGAATTGAGATATGATTTCTTTGAAAGGGCTTCAAAAAAAACTTCGGCAAATAAGATAGCTCTGGGGCATAATGCTGACGACCAGGCAGAGACAGTTTTGATGAGGCTGTTAAGAGGTTCTGGAGCAAGTGGAATAGCGGGGATGAGGGCTGTAAGGGATGGGAAGATAATCCGCCCACTGATTGAAATTAAGAGGGATGAGATAACTGAATTCGTAGAAGAAAAAAGGTTAAGGTATGTTGAAGACCCATCAAATTTAGAGCCTTATTATCTGAGAAACAAAATTCGGCTCAACCTTATACCACTTTTAAAAGAGGAATATAACCCAAATATTGTAGACACATTAAGAGAGACAGCAGAAATTATAAGGGATGAGGATGAATTCCTTGAAAGCTACTGTTCAACCATCCTTTCTGATATTATCCAGTCAAAAGGAAATGAGGCAATAGAGATTGATGTCTTGAAACTTAAGAATTTTCATATTGCCATTAAGAGGAGGATTATAAGAATTGTCCTAAAAATGCTCAAAGGGGATTTATTAAAAATCTCTGTTGTCCATGTAGAGGAGATACTGAATTCAATTAATAAAGGGTTTTCAGGAAAGTCCCTAAATCTACCTGATGGGATTTGTGTTCTTTATGAGTATGATAAATTAAAATTATTTAGAGAAGCTGAGGTTGAAGAGGAGGCTGAAGTCAGATTTGATATCCCCCTTAAGATACCGGGGGAGACAATCTTATCTGCACCCGAATATAAATTTATTGCAGAGATAATCAGTCCTGTGGATTTTGCAGCCGCAGGCTTCAGCCTGCGTAATAAATTCACAGCATTTTTTGATATGGATAAACTTAAAGGAGCATTGAGAGTTAGAAATAGGGTTAATGGAGATATATTCCATCCCTCCGGCATGAAAGGGTCAAAAAAATTAAAAGAGTTTTTCATTGATGAAAAGATACCAAGGAGGGAGAGGGACAGCATCCCTTTAATTGTTTCAGGGGATATAATATTATGGATTGTGGGGGAAAGAACGGCAGACTATGGAAAGGTTGATAAAGATACAAAGAAGATACTGAAAATTGAAGCTATTAAAGGCAATTGAAAGACTACAGCAGTTTGGCTGGAAGCTGGGAGATACTTTGCTTTAATCAGATGGATTTTTAGGTTTTTCGGCTTACTATTGAAGTGTTTTAAAGGCAGGTCTTGAATTATCATTTATAGTTGTCTGATTTCTGTCTCTCTAGCTCCCACATCTTTGCATATTTTATGAGTACATGGTAAGAGGATAGGACTGATACAATGAAGCCTGGCAGGCCATCCAAAAATCCTAACTTCAATATATACATCTTGAAAAAGTTAAATGGTGGTCTTAAGAGTATGGATAATATGCCTGTCCTCTCCCCCTTTTTAAAATTTTCACTTGATGAGATGGATGTAAAACTATTAATTGTCTTGAGATGAGAAGATATGGTCGGAAAAGAATAGTGAAGGATGTCTCCTTTGAGATAACCGACCCTTCCATTTACCTTTACAGATTCATGGATTGCTGTCCCCCTTGTTCCTTCCCATCTCCCCTTATCCTTTTTGAATAATCTTATTTTGTGATCAGGATACCAGCCGCAGTGCAGAATCCATCTATTTATATAAAATGTCTTCCGTGGCATATAATAGCCGTCATGTTTAAGATTATCACTTAATACTTCTTTAATTTCCTCTCGCAATTCATCCGAGATTCTTTCATCTGCATCTATGCTCAATACCCAGTTATGAGAAGCCTTAGTCAGTGCAAATTCTTTCTGGTCAACAAAGCCTTGCCATTTATTCTGATAGACCCTATCTGTGTATTCCCTACAAATCTCAACTGTTCTATCAGTGCTAAAGGAGTCTATAACCACAATTTCATCAGCCCATTTTACACTATCAAGACAATCCTTTATGTTTTTCTCTTCATTGAATGTGATAATAGTTACGGACAATTTTTCCATTGCCTTATTCTAATGGAACTTGCAGCTAAGGACAATAAAAAAACTGTGATATAATTAAAAAAGTGAATAAACCTTTTAAAAAAATAGGCATGGTGAGTCTTGGGTGTCCTAAGAATACGGTGGATAGTGAGATTGTATTGGGGAGTCTGACAGATAAGGGTTATTTAGTTACATCAAACGAAGGGGATGCGGATGTAATAATTGTCAACACCTGCGGCTTTATAGACTCCGCAAAGGAAGAGTCAATAGATGCCATACTGGAAATGGCTGAGTATAAGAGAAAGGGAAACTGTCAAAAATTGATTGTAATGGGCTGTCTGTCACAGAGATATAAGGATGAACTGCTTAAAGAGATACCTGAGATTGATTGCCTTGCGGGTGCAGGGGATTTTAAGAGTGTGGCAGAGATGATAGAGTCTAAAAACGGTATAAAGAAATCAAAGGTCAGAGAGCCTGTTTTTGATTTTAATGAATATACACCGCGGGTTTTAACCACACCCCGTTATACTGCCTATGTGAAGATTGCTGAAGGGTGTTCAAACAGGTGCTCATTTTGTATTATTCCAAAAATCAGAGGACCTTTTAAGAGCCGCTCTATAGATTCAATTGTAAGAGAGACAGAGATACTATCAAGTAAAGGTGTGAAGGAGATAAATCTCATTTCTCAGGATACTACTATGTATGGTGCGGATACAGGGTTTAAGAATGGGCTGTCAGAATTGCTTAGAAAACTTGTTAATGTTGGCGGAATAAGATGGATAAGGCTTTTATACTGTTACCCTACATTTTTTAATGATGAGCTTATAAAGATAATGAAAAATGAGGAAAAGGTATGTAAATATATAGACCTTCCTTTACAGCACAGCCATAATGATGTTTTGAAGGCAATGTTGAGACAGGAGAGGGAAGGGGAGATAAGGGATTTGATATTCAGGATACGGGATGCCATTCCGGATATTGCAATAAGGACAGCATTTATTGTGGGTTTTCCCGGTGAAACAGACAGGAACTTTGAACACCTTTTAAACTTTGTAAAAGAGATAAGATTTGAACACCTCGGTGTTTTTACATATTCATTAGAGGAAGGGACAAGGGCTGCCGAACTGCCAAATCATGTTTCAGAAGATGTGAAAAACAAGAGGAAAAATGCAATAATGGAGACTCAGAAGAGACTATCGCTTGAAAAGAATAAAGGATTTATTGGAATTACTAAAGATGTCCTTGTAGAGGAGGCAGGCGGCAGTGATAAATTTCTGATAAGCGGAAGGATGCAGACACAGGCACCAGAGATTGACGGTGTTGTTTATATAGAAAAGAGTGAAGTTAGGGCAGGTGATATGCTGCCAGTAAAGATTACAAAGGCTATGGAGTATGATTTGGCAGGAGAAGCAGTCAATTGACAAGTTTATGCGTATATTTTTATACTATTCAGGTCTTGTCTTGCAGACAATGGGATTTGCCACAATGATGTATGTCTTTATGCTGTTTTTTGGGAATACAAAAATGGGGCAGCTTCTTAATTTGAGTTTCGTTGGTATCATTGAATTTTATGTCGGAAATTATCTTGCAAGCTTGTCCCGAAGAAAGTGAGGGAAATAAAGGAGAATATGCCAGCTCTTAAAACTCTTAAAAAAGGCAGGAAAGGTGATTACATAGTCGTATTTATTACTGCCGGTTCTATTGAAGAGGCAGAAAAGATTGGCAATGGGCTTGTAACAGAAAAACTTGCTGCCTGTGCAAACATCATTCACCCATTAAAATCTATATTCTTCTGGGAAGGTAAACTCTGCCACGAGAATGAGGTGCTTATGATTGTGAAAAGCATAGGAAGGCTCTTTAATCAATTAAAAGATTATGTAAAGAAAAACCACAGCTATAAGGTTCCCGAGATTATTGCCATCCCTATTATTGAAGGTTCACCAGATTATCTATTATGGCTTAGTGAGTCATGTAAACCTCGTTAGAAAGGGATAGTGAAGATTATATTGATTTTTTCTAATGGGGTAAATAGGAGGGTTATTAAAAATGACACAGGCAATTGAACGAAGAAGGATAGATAGAAGAAAAGGTGTAGAGAGGAGAGTAAATATAGACCTGAAATATAAGGAGTCGGAGAAGGAGAGAAGGGTATTTCAGGCAAGGAGGAAAAATAAGAGGAGAATGAGCGCTTCTGCCTTTGTAACATGCAGGGAGTGTGGGAATCTTTTCTTAATTACAAAAGACGAATTTTACAAATTAATTCATGAAGGCAAGCCTGTATTATGTCCAAAGGGATGTAAAAAGGACAATACGAAAGTCGCTAAAACGGCATTGTTTATGGCTGAGAGGGAAAAGAAATGACAGCCTGCAATCTCTTCCTTGAGAGCAATACAGAAATACCGAACAGAAACGAAAGAATGCCTGTTATTATGAAGCTTATATGATAACCGTAGATTCCGTTTAAGCCCCCACAGATTATTGCGCCAAGGAAGATAGACCCCATCCTGAAACCCTGAACTATTCCTACCCCGGTACCCATATATATATCCTTAAAAACAATGGATGTGAGTAGCCCGTTGCAAAGGACTGTAAAAGAATCACCGGTAGTGTGAAGAAGCCGTATTGTAAGTGCATCCCAGAGTCCATGGGTATATGCAGTAGCAATCTGAAAAATACCGGATATAATCATTCCAGTCCATATAAGCAATACGATACTTTTATTATTATCAAAGATCCTCCCTGATAAATATATCAGAAGTCCGACCCATAAACCGACACATGCAAATATAATCCCGATGAATTTATCAGGGAGATTAAGGTTCATTTTAAGGAACAGGCTTAGTGATGATTGCTCTGCACCAAGGTGTATGCCTACCACAGATACAGAGAGGAGGAGTAATATTACATTGTACTGCTTAAAGATTGATGGGTAATCTGACAACTTTAAACCATTTATTTTTTCTCTTTTTGAAGAGCATTTCTCCTTCATAAAAAATGAAAGGACTAAAATGACAGTTGTAAATACAAGCCCAGCAATAAATATTGATTGCATGTTTGACCAGTGAAGCAAATAACCTGCTGATAACGGTCCTAATGAATATCCGGTTGAAGAACTAAGAAAGAATGAGCCTATTTTGCTGCTCCTCCCTTTCTCTTCAAGCCCCTTATAAAATGAAGTGCTTAATCCGATGTTAATCAGTGTTGAACCTAAGCCCCCGATAAGTGTGAATATAAACAGATTCAAAAAAGAATCATACATAATCAGGCCAATCAGATATATTATAAAAAATAAAATTCCAAAACGGATTATAGAGCATGTAGATAAACGGTCTGATGCAAAACCAGCTGGTATAATGCTGATGGATGAAGAGGCAGCGAATGCCCCAACGAGAAGCCCCACACCGTTGTCTGATATAGAAATGGACTTAAAATAGACAGGGAGGAATGTTTCTACTATCCAGAGGGAATAGAAATAAAGGAAATAGCTAAAGTTGAAGATTAGAGGCATAATCAAAGTAAGAAGTAATGAGTAAGAAGTAAAGGGCAAGCAGTAAAAAACTTCTGTCTATTGCCTACTGTTTACTGTCTAATATTTTTTTCTCCAGTAATTGAGGATGTCATTAAGGGTTTTATCAAATTGGATTACGGGTTTCCAGCCGGTTGCTGTTTTAAATTTGCTGCAGTTGCCTCTTATAGTTGTAATATCGGTTGACCTTAATTTTGTTTTATCCTCTTTTATCTCAACAGATATTTTGGCAGATTTTAAGAGTGTATCAAGAATCCAGCGTATAGAATAAGACCTTTCTGAGCAGATATTATATGCCTCACCGCTTGTACATTTTTCAAGGGCAAGCCTGTATGCCTGCACCATGTCTCTGACATCAGTAAAATCTCTTTGAATATCAAGATTGCCTGTATAAACTATAGGTTCTCTTGCCCCTGATTCAATCTCTGCAATCTGTTTTGCAAAAGATGAACATACATAGATTGATTTCTGATATGGGCCTGTATGATTAAATGGTCTAACCCTGATTATATTCATGCTATGTATCTTGGCATAGGAATATGACAAAAGGTCTGCCGCTGTTTTACTCACGGCATAAGGGCTTAACGGTGTTAATGGGAAATCTTCTGTAACAGGTGTGCCTTCGGATATGACACCATATTCATCTGCTGAGCCTACAAACAATATCTTTGAATTCAGCCCGGAATCCCTTACTGCATCTAATAGATTCATTGTTCCATAGAAATTTATATCATAAGTTGTCCTTGGATTTTTTAAAGAATCGGGGGGATATGATACGGCAGAGAGATGATATATCTGCTGAGGTTTTATTTCTGGTATAATTTTTTTGATATTGTCGGCATCCCTTATATCACATTTAAAAATCTTTAATTTTTCAGAGATTAAATCTTTTGAAGAAAAGGTTGTCCCAAATACCTCATGTCCATCTTTTATAAAGAGTTCAGACAGATAATGACCGACAAAACCTGTTATACCAGTGATGAGAACATGCATACATTAGAAGATAAAATCCTAAATCCTAATGTCTAAATTCGGAATAAATCCAAATGACATAAATTCAAAATTCTATATTTAGTGTTGCTTGTTTTGAATTTCAGATTTTGAACATTTGATATTGTTTAGAATTTAGGATTTAGAATTTCTCTTTAGTTTCTCCATATCTGCCTCTACCATCATCTCTGTTAATTCCTGAAATGATATCTGAGGCTCCCAGCCCAATTCCTTCTTTGCCTTTGAATAATCTCCGACAAGATGGTCTACCTCTGCCGGCCGCAGGAATGCGGAGTCTATCACAACATAATCTTTCCATTTGAGTCCAAGGCGGCCAAATGCAATCTCTACTAGTTCCTGAACCGAATGCTCTTTTCCTGTAGCGATGACATAATCTGACGGCTCCTTCTGCTGAAGCATAAGCCACATTGCCCTTACATAATCCTTTGCATATCCCCAGTCCCTTTTTGCATCAAGATTACCGAGCCTGAGTTCCTTTGCCAATCCAAGTTTTATCTTTACCGCACCTTCTGTTATCTTTCTTGTGACAAACTCCCTCCCTCTTCGCGGAGATTCATGATTGAAAAGTATGCCTGAACAGGCAAATATATTGTAGCTCTCCCGATAGTTCACAGTTATCCAGTGTCCATAGACCTTTGCAACGCCGTATGGACTTCGGGGATAAAAGGGTGTCTTTTCAGTCTGAGGTACCTGCTGAACTTTTCCAAACATCTCACTGCTGCTCGCCTGATAAAATTTTATTCTTTTATTTATATGTCTTATTGCTTCCAGCATACGCGTTACTCCCAGGGCAGTAAATTCTCCGGTGAGTATTGGCTGACTCCATGAAGTAGGTACAAAAGACTGCGCAGCAAGATTATATATCTCATCTGGCTCAACTTCCTCTATTGCATCAATTATAGATGACTGGTCAAGGAGGTCAGCCTGCTTTAATTCAATTTTATTTTTTATATGGTCTATCCTCTCAAAACTCTCGGTTGAAGCCCTTCTTACCATGCCGGCAACCTTGTAGCCTTTATCCAGTAAGAATTCTGCCAGATAAGAACCATCCTGTCCTGTGATACCTGTAATGAGTGCCTTTTTCATGTATCCTCCCTTATTTTAAAGCCTTGACTTTAAGTGATTCATTGTATTAGATTATCCATACAAAGACAAGTTAAAATGATTTATGAAGAAAAAAATAATCTATTATCTCATACTCCTATCACTATTTTTCCTCCAGATACAATCTTTTAGTGAAGACAGACATGCTGTAGTTTTAAAAGTTGACGGTGTAATAAATCCTGTTTCTGCCGAATATATTATCGGTGGTATAAAAGAGGCATCATTCAGCAAGGCAGAGCTATTAATTATACAGCTTGATACACCGGGGGGTCTTGATACATCAATGAGAATGATAATAAAAGAGATGATGGCATCAAGTGTTCCTATTGTTGTCTATGTATCCCCAAGCGGATCAAGGGCAGCATCTGCAGGTGCATTCATAACAATTGCAGCCCATATAGCCGCTATGTCACCAGGGACAAACATTGGTGCAGCACATCCTGTGAATATGGGTGGAAATATGGATAGTGAGATGTCAAAGAAAATTGAGAATGATGCCTCTGCATATATTATCTCCCTTGCAAAAAAAAGGGGGAGGAATGAGGTTTGGGCTGAAAAGGCAGTAAGGAAGAGTGTATCCATATCAGAGGATGAGGCAAAGAAGGAGAATATAGTTGATATTATAACAGAAAATTTAGATACACTTTTAAAGGATATAAATGGCAGAAAGATAGAGGTTGAAGGAGGGGTAAAGATAATAAACACAGAGGGGGTTAAATTAAAACATATTGAGATGAGTTTAAGGCAGAAGATCCTTGATACACTCTCAAACCCGAATATCGCATATATGCTCATGCTACTTGGGTTTTATGGATTATTCTTTGAGCTCTCAAACCCCGGAGCTATATTGCCGGGGATAGTGGGGGCAATATCGCTTATACTGGCATTTTATTCTTTCCAGACACTCCCTGTAAATTATGCAGGATTGCTGCTTATACTACTTGGTATTATCCTATTTATTCTTGAGATAAAGGTGGTTAGTTATGGTGCCCTTTCTCTTGGTGGAATTATATCGTTGGTTCTCGGCTCAATGATGCTGATTGAATCTCCTGCACCATATATGAAAATCTCCCTGTATCTTATTCTGCCTGCCGCAGCCGGGACTGCAGCCTTCTTCCTGTTTTTAGTAGGTGCAGGTATAAAGGCTCAGAGGAAAAAGCCGACAACCGGAAAGGAGGGATTGGTAGGAGAGGCAGGTGTTGCACAATCGGATATTAAAGTAGAAGGGAAGGTATTTATCCATGGGGAGTTATGGGATGCCTACAGCAGCGAGGAGATAAAGAAGGGGAGTGAAATTGTAGTAACAGGGGTTGAAGGATTGAAGTTAATAGTAAAGTTAAGAAGTTAAGGAGTTATGGAGTTAAGGAGTAAATAATAATTTTAAATTCTATAACTCCTGAACTCTTTAACTCTACAACTCCATAACTCTTTTTGGGGAGGTTAATATGGGTGCATTTCCGATATTTCTAATAGTCATAGCCTTTTTGATACTGTCATCCATAAAGGTCTTAAAGGAATATGAAAGGGGTGTAATTTTTAGGCTCGGTAGATTTTTAAGTACAAAGGGACCTGGATTGATTATTGTCCTGCCGGGAATTGATAAAATGGTAAAGGTGAGTTTAAGGTTAATTGCATTAGATGTCCCACCACAAGATATAATAACAAAGGATAATGTCTCGGTAAAAGTAAATGCAGTTGTATATTTCAGGGTCATCAATCCAGATAAGGCTGTAATTGAGGTTGAAGACTACCTTTACGCAACATCCCAGCTATCACAGACAACATTAAGGAGCATCCTTGGTGCCGCTGATATGGATGAGCTACTCTCTGCGAGAGATAAGATAAATGCAAATCTTCAGGCAATACTTGACAAACGTACTGACCCGTGGGGTATCAAGGTGACAAATGTTGAGGTAAAGCATGTGGATTTGCCTCAAGAGATGCAGAGGGCGATGGCTAAACAGGCAGAGGCGGAGAGGGAGAGAAGGGCAAAGGTGATAAATGCAGAGGGTGAATATCAGGCAGCCCAAAAACTTACAGACGCTGCAGAGATAATCGCTAAACAACCTTCGGCATTACAGCTAAGATACCTCCAGACACTCAGGGAGATAGCATCAGAAAATGCCACAACAACCATATTCCCGATACCAATTGATTTGTTTGAGCCGTTTTTGAGGATGAGGGAGAAAAAGGCGGATTAGGAAAGAGGTCTAACTATTCCATCAATTTCCTTTATCTGTTTTAAAAGGGAAGGAAGGTTGTCCATCTTAAGCATGTTTGGACCATCACATGGGGCTTTATCAGGGTTAGGATGAACCTCCATGAAGATTCCATCACAGCCTGCTGCTACTGCTGCCCTTGTGATATGTGGGACAAATTCTCTCTGTCCACCTGAAGAGTTGCCTGCACCACCGGGAAGTTGAAGTGAATGAGTAGCGTCAAAGATTATAGGGTAGCCGTAACTTCTCATTATTGGCAATGCCCTCATATCTGCCACAAGATTATTATATCCAAAGCTGACACCCCTTTCTGTAATCAGTATCTTTTTATTTCCTGTTGATTCGATCTTTGAGATTATGTTTTTTACATCCCATGGTGCAAGGAACTGCCCCTTTTTTACATTTACCACTTTACCTGTTTCAGCCACTTTGATTATCATATCTGTCTGGCGGCTTAAGAAGGCAGGTATCTGGATTATATCAAGAACCTCTGCCGCACCTTCAATATCTTCTTCTTTGTGAATATCTGAAAGGACAGGGATGTTAAATTTATCTCTTACCTTTTTGAGTATTTTTAAGCCTTTTTTTATACCGAGACCACGGAAGGACTTTACAGATGTCCTGTTTGCCTTGTCATAGGATGATTTATAAATTAAGGGGATATTAATCTCCGCACAAATATATTTAAGTTTTTCCGCTGTATTAAGGGCGGATTTTTCACTCTCTATTACACAGGGACCAGCAATTAAGATGAGGGGATTTTCTCTCCCTATTTTGATTTTACCTGCAATAATTTCTTTCATGCCCTTTTATAATTTAGTGATGCCTTGATGAATTCTCTGAATAACGGATGCGGATTTTTTGGTGATGATTTAAACTCAGGATGAAACTGCCCTGCAAGGAACCATGGATGGTCGTCTATCTCAATTATCTCAACTAAATTTCCCTCTGGCGATAATCCGCTGATTTTTAAGCCTGCCTCTTCAATCTGCATTCTGTATTTATTGTTGAACTCGTATCTGTGCCTGTGCCTCTCGGAAATTTCTTTTTTCCCATAAGCCTTAAAGGCAAGGGAATCCTTTCTCAGCTGACATCTATAAGCACCGAGCCTCATAGTCCCGCCTTTATATACAAGATTATTTTGATCGGGGAGTATATCTATTACCGGATGTGCTGTGGATTGGCTAAATTCAGAACTGTTTGCATCTGTAAGCCCGCATATATTTCTTGCAAATTCAATTACCGCACACTGCATGCCAAGGCATATACCGAAGAATGGTATTTTGTTTTCCCTTGCATATTTTATAGCTGTAATCTTCCCCTCCACACCCCTGTTTCCAAAACCGCCTGGGATTAGGATGCCGTCAGAGTTTTTAAATAAATCTGAGACCCCCTTCTTTTCTATATCTTCTGCGTCAATCCATTTAAGATTTACCTTTACCTCATTCTCTATCCCGCCGTGGGATAATGCCTCATAGAGGCTTTTATATGACTCCTTTAATTCCACATATTTGCCTACAATTGCAATATTAACAGAATCTAAAGGCTCCTTTATCCTTTTTAAAATCTTTTCCCAAAGCGATAAGTCGGGCTGTTTAGTATCAAGGTGTAATAGATTTGCGATAATGTTATCAAGTCCCTCCTGATGGAGTGCCATTGGAACTTCATAGATGTTTTCTACATCCCTTGCTGTGATAACAGACTCCTTATCTATATTACAAAATAGTGCAATCTTTTTCTTCAAGTCATCTGATAGGGTTCTTTCTGTTCGGCACAATAGTATATCAGGCTGAATACCTATCTCTCTTAATTCCTTTACACTGTGTTGTGTCGGTTTTGTCTTAAGCTCATCTGCGGTCTTGACATAGGGGACAAGTGTTAGATGAATATAGAGGACATTATCCCTCCCCCTATCAAACCTGAACTGCCTTATTGCCTCAAGGAATGGCAGGCTCTCAATATCTCCCACTGTCCCGCCTATTTCACAGATAACAATATCAAAATTATCTTTTACGGCAAGAAAATATTTTTTAATTTCATCCGTTATATGAGGAATTACCTGAACCGTTCCGCCAAGATAATCACCCCTTCTTTCCTTGTCTATGACAGATTTATAGATTTTGCCGGTTGTAACATTGTTTGCCTTTGACATGGTTGTACTTATAAATCTCTCATAATGTCCGAGGTCAAGGTCTGTCTCTGCACCGTCATCTGTTACAAAGACTTCACCATGCTGATAGGGATTCATTGTGCCGGGGTCAACATTTATATATGGGTCCATCTTTAAGAGGGTAACTTTAAGCCCTCTCGCCTCAAGAATGGCGCCAATTGAGGCAGAGGCAAGTCCCTTTCCAAGTGAGGATAAAACACCACCTGTAACAAAGATGTATTTTGTTTTGTTCATATATTAAATTAAAGTGTTAAATTCAAAAATAATCAAAATTCTTCAAATTTTTATAATTTTAGATTTTGGTCATTTGATATTGTTTAGAGTTTGAGATTTAGAATTTATAATTTTTCTTACTTTTTCTATATCCTCTGGTGCATCAACACCAATTGAGTTATATTTTGTCTTTATGACTTTTATTTTATACCCATGCTCTAATGCCCTGAGTTGTTCTAATTTTTCTATTTTTTCAAGAGGGGTTGAAGGGAGTTGAGAAAATTTAATAAGAAAATCCTTTCTATAGACATAGAGTCCGATGTGCTTATAATATGAAGTTCTTGAATCATTATCCCTGTTATATGGTATAGTGGAACGGGAGAAATATAGGGCAAATCCATCATAATCAGTCACTACCTTTACAATATTTGGATTGTTAAGCTCATCCTTGTTTTTTATCTCTGCGCAGATTGTCCCCATCTGTAGTTTGGACGATCCAAACTCCGTTTGGGTGCCCCGAAATGGTTCAACTGCCATATCAATTACCTTTGGTTCTATCAATGGTTCATCCCCCTGTACATTTACTATTATATCCGCCTCAATATTTTTTGCAACCTCTGAAATTCTATCTGTCCCTGTAGCATGATTTGACGAGGTCATCCATCCCTCTCCGCCAAATTCTCTAACAGCCTTGAATATTCTCTCATCGTCAGTTGCAACAATAATCCTCTTGAGGGATTTTGACATGGATACCCTTTCCCAAACATGCTGTATCAAGGGTTTTCCGTTTATTGAAGCGAGAGGTTTACCGGGAAATCGGGTTGATGCATATCGGGCAGGAATAACTGCAATTGCATTTAGTTCAATAGGCATTTTTAAACCCCTTCCACATAGTCATCAGGATAATTTTAATATCAAACATCAATGACCAGTTTTCAATATAGTATAAATCATATTCAATCCTCTTTTCTATTGATGTATTCCCTCTCCAGCCGTTTACCTGAGCCCAGCCTGTTATGCCTGCCTTCATCTTATGCCTCAGCATGTATTGAGGTATAGATTTTCTAAACTGTTCAACAAATACTGGTCTTTCAGGCCTTGGTCCTACAATACTCATATTCCCTTTTAGGACATTAAAAAGCTGCGGCAACTCGTCAAGATTTGTTCTTCTTAAGAAGGCACCAACATCAGTCCTTCTCACATCCCCCTCTTTTGCCCATACAGGACCTGTCCTTTCTTCAGCATTTGCTATCATAGTACGGAATTTATATACAAAAAATTTTGTTCCATCCATTCCCATTCTTTCCTGCTTGTAAAATATAGATCCAGCAGATGTAATTTTAATCAATAGTGCTGTTAAAATCATCAAAGGAGATGAAGCAATCAATATTGCAATTGAAAATAGTATGTCTGCTCCCCTCTTTATAACAATATTCCAGCCGTATAACGGAGTATCCTGAAGGCTGATGATTGGAAGGCCATCCAGTTCATCAATTCCTCCTCTTAAGGTTATAAACTCACATATATCAGGAACTACTTTTATATCAACCATCTCATTCCTAATCTCTTTTAATAATTCTACTGTGAGGGCATGCTGCTCCACAGGCAGGGCTATGATAACCTGGTCAATATCTTTTTCCGATACTATTTTTTGTATATCCCTGTAAGCTCCAATAACAGGGACACCATGAACTTCGGAATTTGTGGTTTGGGATTCGGGGTTAGATAAAAAACCTGCAACTTTAAGTCCAAGCTCAGGGTGCAGTTCAATTCTTTTTAAGACATCTTTTGCTAACTCCCCTGTCCCTGCTATAAGGGCATACCTGAGATTATAGCCTTTCCTCCTTAAGTATCTTAAGGTTTCCCTAAATGCAACCCTCTCTATTGCAAGGGCAGAAACTGTCATTAAGAAAAAGATTAAAAATAAAAGACGGGAATATTCATATTGCCTGAAGAAAAAGGTAATGGAAATCAAGACAAGAACTGAAAAAGAGCATGCTTTAACAATATCAAAAAGTTCGCTTATGTAAGATGATATCCTTTTGGGACGATAAAGGCCAAATGATTTAAAGACAAAGCTCCAGATAAATAGGATTGGAATAATGAGATAAAGATAGATGATGAATGGCGGAATTCCTTTTTCTATAGGTAGTAGCCCACTATAGAAGCGTATATAATAGGAAATGAACCATGAAAACCCTATCACAAAAAGATCGGCGAAGAAAAGGATATTTTCAAAAAACTGGGCATGTTTTTTTAGCATCTTAAATTATAAAAAATTTGCCACAGACTTACACAGACTTTTAAAATAATTTTATTCTTTTTTAGTCAGTGTGAATCTATGGCTAAGTCAGGTCTTTGTTTTTTTAAGCTTCTCTGATAATCTTCATATTTCTCAATTATATAATTTCTGATTTTTTCTTTAAAAATTTTTCTATCAAATCGCATAGCATGATTTCTGACAACATTCTTATCAAATTTTTCTTGATTTTTTTCAAAATATTTAACCGCCCCTATTAATGCCTCCGGTGTTTGCTCATAAAAAAATATACCAGTAGGTTTTTCTTCTGACTTATGATTAAGTGGAATCACTGTTTCAAGGGCACCCCCCTTGCCATAGGCGATAACTGGTCTTCCGGATGCCATTGCCTCAACAGGGACAATTCCAAAGTCCTCCTCTCCGGGAAAAATAAGTGCCTTACATTTGGAATAATACTCCTTTAAGGTATTATCATCCTGCCATCCCAGAAATTCTATATTTTGCCTTGCAATTCTCCTTAATCTCTTCTCATCCTGCCCATCTCCTATTATTTTAAGTTTTAGACCCATCTTGTTAAATGCTTCTATGGCGATATCAAGCCTTTTATAAGGGGCAAATGCAGAAACGATTAAATAAAAATCTTCTACCCTTTCAGATATAGCAAATTTGTTGCAATCAACCGGGGGATAAATCACATCAGCCTTTCGCCTGTAGTATTTTTCTACCCTCTTTGCAATATGTCGGGAAATGGCGGTAAAATAATCCACTCTGTTACTGGATGCAGCATCCCACATCCTTAAATAATGGGCAAAGATACTTATAATCTTTTCAGAAAACCAATTAACACGATTATTGCCAAAATAATCATGATATAAATCCCAGACATATCTCATAGGTGTATAAACATAAGAGATGTGAATGGCATTGGGAGGAGGGATTATGCCCTTTGCTACACAGTGACTGCTGGAGAGGATGAGGTCATACTCTATTAAGTTAAAGGATTCTATTGCTAAAGGGAAAAAAGGAAGGAAGAAACGGTAATATTTTTCAATACCAGGTATTTTTTGAATAAATGATGTCTTTATATTTCTGTCCTCTATTATTTTTGTGACAGAACCATTTGTATGTATCAGTGTGTAAAGGTCAGCATCTGGAAAGAGTTCGCAGAATACCTCAAGGCATTTTTCTCCTCCCCTCATTCCTGTAAGCCAGTCATGAACTATTGCTACCCTCATATATCCTTTTGGATAACTCTCATTTTCCGACAAGAACGTATTTGCAAGTTCTAATATATCCTTTTCCACTCCCAATTTAGAGGCAGCCCAAAAAGAGAAATGCACTTATGGATAAATGGTTTCAGGTGATGTATAATGCAAAAAGTGAAACCAGAATATCCAGGGTTTGCCCTGAACTTATTTCAGAGAGGATAAAGATATGATACAGTAAACTATATTTTCATTCAAGATAGAAATGGTGGAGAGTTTGAAAAAGAATATGCAAAACGATAATGTCTTATTAAGTTTTTATTTGCAAATCAGGACATTTTCTGATAGATTCTACAGATAAAATCTATTAAATTCAATTTAATAGAAGTTACCTGAAAGGAGGTTGTGCTATGCTTCATGTGGAAAGCATTAAAAAAATCTACGCAGGTTACTCCAATATATATGATGTAATATTTAAGCAATTTTTTTATCCAAGGCAGAGGCATGTAATAAACTCAATGGATATAACACCTGGTGATAAGGTGTTGGATGTTGGGGTGGGAACAGGTTTGTCCCTTCCATTATATCCGAATCATTGTGAAGTTACAGGGATAGACCTTTCAAGAGAGATGTTAAAGAAGGCACGAGAAAAGGTTAATAAACAGAACCTTACTCATGTTTCGCTCAAGGAAATGGATGCGTCAAATTTAGAATTTGACGACGATACATTTGACCATGTAATAGCGACTTTTGTAATAAGTGTTGTACCTGACCCTGTGAAGGTTATATCGGAGATGAAGAGGGTCTGTAAAAAAACAGGAAATATTGTAATCGTAAACCATTTTCAGAGTAACAATAAATTTATTGCAAAAATTGAAGAATATATAAATCCAATCTGTTGTAAAATCGGATGGCGTTCTGACCTGTCATTGGATGACCTGATAGACAGCGCCGATCTTGAAGTAGACCAGAGATACAAATTAAAAAAGTTTGACCTTTGGAATGTAGTATTTGCCAATAATAACAAGATTTGCTGAGCATTACTGGTCCACATATTAATTATAGACCGATTCCCCCTTTACATTTCTCTATTTATATGACATGCCAAATCTCTTATTAATTACTGTATCTCTGTTCCTATTATTTTCTTCTCCCTCATTTTCATCTGCCTCAGACAGCCGGCCATTTAATGAAGGAGAGGAGCTTATATATGATATAAGCTGGTTTGGAATCTCTGCCGGGACAGGCAAACTCCATGTCAAGGATAAAATAGTTAAGGATGGGAGAGAGATGTATCATATTGCCTACTATGCAAACTCTTCAGAGCTGTTTTCTAAATTTTACAAGGTAGATGATATGGCAGAGACCTTTATGGATACCAAGGGTTTTTTCCCATGGAGCTTCAGATTGAAGGTAAGAGAGGGCAGAAACAAAAGGGATGTTGAAACCATATTTGATCAGATAGGGCATACAGCTAAATTCACAAAAGACAAGGATGAACCTAAGATAGTCTCAGTTCCCTCTGCTGTTCAGGATGCTTTTTCATCTCTTTATTATTTAAGGACAAAAAATCTCAAGGTGGGCGAAAAGGTTGTCATTGATGTGTTTGAAGATAAAAAGAACTGGCAGGTGGAAGTGCATGTCATAAAGAAGGAGAGGCTCAAGATATACTCAGGGGAGATTGATACGGTACTTGTTAAACCACTGCTTAAATTTGAAGGGATATTTAAGAGGAAGGGGGATTTATATATCTGGCTTACAGATGATGAGAGGAAGATCCCTGTTCAGGTGAAGACAAAGATTATAATAGGTTCTGTATATGCGAGGATTACAGGCATGAATGGGGTTAAAATGATTACATCAGTCAGATGAATGGAGGGTTTTAATTAATTTTTCAGGTATCCTTATAAATCGGACGGAGAATTAATTCACTTGGCATATATTTCTTTAATTACTTTTTTTACCTTTTTCTTTTCAGACTTTCTGCTGTAACCCTTCTTACCTTTTTTAGTGGAATGTGGTTTCTGGACAGGCTTTATTCCCCAAGTCTTTCTTATTTTTATTTTTCGCATGTGACGAGCTTTACAGATTCGTATATAATTTCCACCATCCTGTGAATTTCATCCTTTGTGCTGGAGAGTGGCGGGACGAGTATAACGATATTTCCTATAGGTCTTATTATAAGTCCTCTATCCCTTGTCTCTCTTGCAATCTTTATCCCTATCTTTTTTTCCAATGGATACGGCTTTTTAGTCTCTTTATCCATTACAAGCTCTATACCCACAATAAATCCGCACTGTCTTATGTCTCCGATATTTTCAAGGTTATAAAATTTTATCAGCTCATCTTTAAGAAAGAGTATTTTATCCTGTAATGAGTCAAGAATCTTTTCTTTTTTAAATAAATCTAAATTTGCAATTGCAGAAGCACAGGCGAGGGGATTCCCTGTATATGTATGCCCATGAAAGAATGTTTTAAATTCACTATATTCTCCGAGAAAGCCTTCATATATATCCTCTGTCGTAATTGTAGCAGCCAATGGCATATAACCGCCTGTAATACTCTTTGAAAGTAATAGAATATCAGGAGTTACATTCTCATGTTCACAGGCAAACATCTTCCCTGTCCTCCCGAATCCAACAGCCACCTCATCTGCTATCATTAATATATTATACTTAGTGCATATCTCCCTTACCCTTTTTAAAAAGCCCTCAGGTGCGGTAATAATCCCTCCTGGCATCATTATCTTTGGCTCAATTATCAGTGCTGCGACCTTATCTCTATTTTCAGAAACAATCCGTTCCAGTTCATTAACACATGCAAGACTACACTCGGGATATGTCTTTTCTATAGGGCAACGGTAGCAGTAAGGCGGAGGTGCAAATATTGTTTCAAATAACAAGGATTTGAACATGCGGTGAAAGAGGTCAATCCTGCCGACACTGACTGCACCGATTGTATCCCCGTGATAGGCATTGTAAAAGGCTATAAATTTCTTTTTACTCTTAAAATTTTTCCCCTTCTGATGCCAGTACTGGAATGCCATCTTTATCCCTGACTCAACAGCGGTGGAGCCGTTATCGGAATAAAAAACCCTCTTTAAGCCCTCAGGTGCAATATTAATCAACCTTTCTGAAAGCTCAATTGCGGGGACATTTGATAAACCAATAAGTGTAGAATGGGCTACCTTTCTTATTTGTTTTGCAACAGCCTCGTCTATCTCCCTCTTTCTGTGTCCATGAATATTTACCCAGTAGGAGGAGTTTCCGTCAAGATATTTATTTCCAAGAGCATCATAAAGATAAGAGCCTTTACCCCTTTCAATAATTACTGGTTCTTCTTTCACCCAATCATTCATCTGTGTAAATGGATGCCAGAGATGAGTCTTGTCAATCTCTTCCAGTTTTTTTTTGTAGGCAGTAGGCAGTAGGCAGTAGGCAGTAGGCAAGTTATCTATTTTAATGTTTTTTAAAAAAGTGTTTTTTAGTTTTCCTGTCTTGCAATCTGTAATGCTTACCGATTGTATGTAAGGGAGAGTGCCGATAATCGGGACTCCAGAGAGTTTTTCTATAATTGATGGATTTGTCTTCTCTGCCAGCCCTTTCTTCCTTTTCTTTGTATCATTAAAAATAATTCCAATTGTATCTATGCCAGACTCTTGTGCATGCTTTATTGTAAGAAGGGTATGGTTTATAGTCCCAAGACATGGTCGGGAGACAATAATAACAGGTATATCAAGCTCTAAAATAAGGTCAGATACAAAATAGTCATGAGTTAAAGGGACAAGGAGACCTCCGCTGCCCTCCACAATTACAATATCGTGTCTCTTGCATAACTCATCAAAGGCATTTTTTATCGTAGAAATATCAATCTGGACATCTTCAATCTCTGAAGCGGTTAATGGGGCTAATGGCTTTTTAAAATAATAGGGATTGATTAATTCAATCTCATCTTTTACGCCTGTTGCCCTAATTAAAAAATCTGTGTCTCCCCTTCCGCCGCTCTGTATGGGCTTCATAATACCGACATTCAAGCCCTTATGTCTTAGGGATAAAGCAAGACCGGCAGTTACCACCGTCTTTCCCACCCCTGTATCCGTCCCTGTTATGAATACCCCTTTATTCATTTTCTTCCTTTCAAAAATATCACTCTGTATGTTGCCCTGATGCCTTGAGATGTTTTATATTTATTTGTATATATTTTTATCATTTCCTTTATAACACCTTTTATCCCCATCCCATTATTTCTTGCAAAGATAGACGGGTTTGCCCCTATATACTTAAGGTTTCTAAGCAGTGTCTCTACATCAGGATAAAATCTGATTTCATCCATTGTATCAAGAGATATATTATTGAATCCTGTATATGTCATTATAGATTTAAGTTCCTTCTCATTGTTAAATTTCTGAAATATTGGAGATGTATCTTTATAATACATCTGACAGGCTGACTCAAAGGAGTCCTTTAATTCATGCAAAGAACCTTCGGCGAGTGTTGTTAAATAAATATATCCGTTTTCTTTTATAACCCTGTGTAATTCTGCAAATGCCTTTGATAAATCTGTTACCCATTGAAACATCAGGTTTGATGCTATCAGGTCAAAGGAATTAGAAGGGTAGGGGAGGGTTTCCGTATCTGCTGTAGCTATATGAATATTAGACTGCCAGTTCCCCGCTTTCGCGAGGACAAGTCTTTTACCTAAAGTGAATAGTGACATGCCGTGTGCAATGTCACAGGCAAAGACCTTTGAAAAATTATAATTTTCTGCCAGATTTATTGAAATATTCCCTGTCCCTGAACCTATGTCTAATATATTCTTAGGGAAAAAATCTCTCTTATAAATTTCAGAAAGCAGAAGATTGGCAATCTCTTTTTGAAAGGATGCAAATTTATCATAGGTATCAGCCCTTTTTGAAAATGAGCTTTTTACTGTGGATTTATCAATCATATAAGTCTATAGTCTAATGTCTTACTTAGTCAGTGAAAGTCTGTGGCTATAAATTCTTTTATCTCCTTGTTAACCCTCTCTGGCTGTGTCAGAAACGGTGCATGACCAACACCTTCAAGAATAATTAATTTTGAATCTGGTATTTCTTTTGCCATATATTTGCCTGCACCAAGAGGGCATATTTTATCAATACTACCGTGGATAATCAATGTCGGCACCTTGATGTCGTTGAGATTATCCCTTATATCATTTTTTAACAGGGAATTTAGGGTCTGGAGGACTACATCTGATGAAGGGGGAAAATCTTCATTGAACATTAAACTCTCAATTTCCGACAGCTTACTGTCATCAATTATCTCGCCTGATATAAATAATTTCCCGCAGAACTCCCTGATATGATTTTCATAGTCTCTTTTCAAATTCTGTTCCAGCCTATTTACCATTGTCATAGGGTGTCCATGAGGATAATCATTCTCCGATAAAAACTTCGGAGTCCCACTGATAAATATTAATTTATCTATATCTTCCGGATATTTAAAATAGTATCTTGCAATTATAAAGGATGCCATAGACCACCCTGCCAGTGTAAATTTCTTTATGCCTAAAAAATTAATTAACTCCTTCAAATCCTGAATAAATATATTAAATTCATATTCCGCATTCCTCATTCCGCATTCTGACTTCCCATGTCCCCTCAAATCAACTGCTATCACCTGAAAATACTTTGAAACTTCATCCATCTGATATTTCCAGACATGAGAATTCATCGCCCAGCCGTGGACAAAGATAATAGGTTTTCCTTTGCCGGTTATTCTGTAATGGAGATTGTTTCCGTCAGTAGTTTTAAAGAAAGGCATTTATCAGGCTATGAGCCTTAAAATATCTTTATAGGTTGCAATAAGAGTGAGGATAAGAAAGAAGGATATACCTGCGACACCCACAATCTGATAGGTTCTCTGGCTTAAAGGAGACCTTTTTAAAGACTCAATTGCAAGAATAATAAGGTGTCCGCCATCAAGTGCAGGGAATGGAAGGAGATTCAATATGCCCAGACTCAGACTCAAAAGGCCTGTAAAGTATATGAGGTTTATAAAGCCTGCATTAGCCGCCTTCCCAGCCATAACAGCAATGCCAATAGGTCCCGAAAGGCTGTCCATAGAACCATTGCCTGAAAAGAGATTGAAAATAAGTTGAATTGTGCTAATAGATACTACTTCTATCGTATTGAGACTTGCAATTGCTGCATCAAATAAAGATATATGCTTGCCAAGCATTAAAGCAACGGCAATAATCAAAAAGGCAAAGATAATATTAAAAATAGAGCCTGCGGAGATAATTATACCTCTCTTCCATCTATCCTCTTTTAAAAACTCTATAGATTCACTTTCATCTTCATTTCTCGAGAAACTTACAAAGCCTCCAAGTGGCAGAAGCCGAAGAGTGAACTCTGTTTCCTTGTGTCTGAATAGGGTTGCTATCTTAGGGCTAAATGGAAAGCCAATAGAGAATTCATAGACATTAATACCTGTCTTTCTTGCAGCGATAAAATGCCCGAATTCATGAATCAGAACAACAATTGTAAAAACAAAAAGAAACGCAAGTATTGAAATCATTTTTTAGCCACAGACTTACACAGACTTAAAAAGATTAAATACAAAATAAAAAAAGATTTAAACCACAGATACACACGGATTTACACAGATAAAAGCTTTAAAAAACATTTTCTATCTGTGTCCATCTGCGGCAAATATTTTTTTAAGATGGTCGGGGCGAGAGGATTTGAACCTCCGACCCCCTGCGCCCAAGGCAGGTGCGCTAGCCAGACTGCGCTACGCCCCGAATTAGTGTACTTGTTTTAAAATAACACATTAAGTGTAGTTTTGCAATAATCCAGAATTATTATTTTTGGACACAGATTTACACAGAAAAAACAGGAGTGAATTGGATTTTATTATCTGTGTGTATCTGTGTCCATCTGTGTCCTATTAAGTTTTTGTTCAATACCACTGGTTAGATTTTTAGTCAAACACTATTTTTATAGCTGTAGCGAGCAAATAAACTGTCCGCTTACAGCAATTAAATATTAAGCAGTTTTCTGATTAGAATTGCATCCCCCTTTTGAAAGAAGGACGAGAAAATTAGGATTTCTGCACCATTTTTTCTTGAATTAAATGAAATATAGAGGTTAGAATTAGGGCATGAAAGATTATGTTATTGGATTAGACCTTGGAGGCACAAATATAAGGGCTGCTGCTATTACAAAAGAAGGAAATATTCTGCACAGGGTAAAGATACCCACAGGAGTCCCTCTGGGCAGGGAAAGGGTTATAGCTAATATCTTGAAAGTAATAGATGAAATAAAAAAAGAACTCAAAGGAATTAAACTCTCTGTGGTGGGAATGGGGATACCTGGGATAATATTTTTTAATAAAGGCATAGTTGCACAATCCCCAAATTTCCCCGATTGGATAGATTTTAATTTAAGGGAAAGATTGAATAAAGATTTAGATGTCCCTTTTTATATAGATAATGATGCAAATCTTGCTGCTGCTGGTGAAGGATGGCTTGGTGCTGGAAAAGAATTTAACAGCTTCTGTATGCTTACACTCGGCACAGGTGTGGGCGGCGGGATTGTTCTTAACAAAAATATATGGCGTGGTGAATACGGTATGGCAGGAGAGCTGGGACATATAACTATCTATCCTGATGGACATCCATGTAATTGCGGCAACAGAGGGTGCTTAGAACAGTATGTATCTGCTAATGGTATTGTCAGAATGGCAGAGGAAAAATCACAAATTACAGCCAATGATATATATCAATTAGCTAAAAAAGGGAATAAAGATGCTCTTGAGATATTCCAAAAGATGGGGAGAATTCTTGGAATAGGAATCGCTGATTTGGTAAATATATTAAATATTGAATTATTTGTTTTAGGCGGTGGAGTTGCAGATTCATGGAATTACTTCATCCCATCCACTATGGATGAAGTGAGAAAAAGGACATACCATATAACAGGAGAAGGGGTAAAAGTTGTTAAGGCAGAATTAGGTGATGATGCAGGAATATTCGGCGCCGCATATATGGCAATGAATGAGTTTAAGAGTTCAGGAGTTGTGGAGTTGAGGAGTTAAAAACTTTTAGCACTCTAACCTTTTGAACTTCTTAACTCTTTAACTCCTTATGCAGCTTATAATCAATACTATCCACCAATGCCTGCCAGCTTGCCTCAATAATATTTCCTGAAACCCCGACAGTCCCCCATTTTGACTCGTAATCACCCGATTCAATCAAAACCCTCGTCTTTGCCTCAGTCCCTTTTTTCTCCTCAAGTATTCGCACTTTAAAGTCAATGAGTTTTGTCTCTTTAAGTTCAGGATAGAATTTTTCCAGTGCCCTTCTTAGGGCATTATCAAGGGCATTGACAGGACCATTCCCCTCTGCTGCCGCAACCTCTAATTTTTCACCAACTTGAATCTTTATAGTTGCCTCCGATATTGGCTCCTCATCCATGCGCCTCTTCTCCACTATCACCCTGAATCCTTTTAAATCAAAAAACTTTTTTCTAACACCCTTTGCCTCTTTCATCAAAAGCTCAAATGAACCTTCAGCACCTTCAAACTGAAAACCCTGATTCTCAAGTTCCTTTAACTCATGTAATATATGTTTTACAGCAGGGTCCTGACTCTCCATATCTATCCCATACTCTTTTGCCTTCCATAGGACATTGCTTCTCCCCGATTGCTCTGATACAAGGATGCGCTGGGTGCTTCCTACAAGCTCAGGTCTTACATGCTCATAGGTCTCGGGGTTTTTCATTACTGCACTTACATGAATCCCTCCTTTATGTGCAAATGCACTCTTTCCTACATATGGCCTGTGATTCCAATGCCTCATATTTGCAAGCTCATCCACAAAATATGAAACTTCTCTCAATTTCCTCAACTGTCCATCAGTTATGCAATCTAATTTTAATTTCAATTTCAGGTTTGGAATTATTGAGCATAGATTGGCATTGCCGCACCTCTCCCCGTATCCATTTATTGTTCCCTGAACCTGACCTGCCCCCAGAGTTACAGCAACTATAGTATTTGCCACTGCCATCTCAGCATCATTATGCGTGTGAATGCCAAGAGGTTTTGAAATATTTTTTTTCATGTCATCAAATATGGCAGGCAGTTCATTTGGCATTGTCCCGCCATTTGTATCACAGAGGACAATAACATCAGCACCTGCATCCTCTGCTGCTTTCAGCGTCTTCATTGCATACTTTGGATTACCTTTATATCCGTCAAAAAAATGCTCTGCATCAAGCATAACCTCCGGGACACAGGATTTTAAATACTTAACAGAGTCATAAATCATTTCAAGATTCTCCTCAAGGCTTGTGCGGAGGGCATCCCTCACATGGAGGTCCCATGTCTTTCCGAGAAGTGTTACCACAGGTGTTTTTGCAGATAACAATGCCGCTATGTTTTCATCTGCAGCCACCTTTACCTTTGGTTTTCTTGTGCTTCCAAAGGCAGCTATCTTTGCATGATGCAGTTTATGCTTTTTTATCTCACTAAAGAATTCAGTATCTTTTGGATTTGCCCCGGGCCATCCGCCCTCAATATAGTGAATACCCAGTTCATCTAATTTCAGGGCAATCCTTATCTTATCCTCAAGGGAGAAGGATATATCCTCCGCCTGGCTCCCGTCTCTTAATGTAGTATCGTATATTTTTATGTATCGCATAAGAACAAAAACCTGATTTTAACCACTGAGACACAGAGACACAGAGAAAGACTCAAAAAATGAAGACACTGAAAGACACAGATAAATTATGATTAACACAGAAATCAAGAAACATAAAAATCATAAATAATCAGTGTCCATCTGTGTCAAAAAGATTGGTTTTTTCTCTGTGTCTCTGTGCCTCTGTGGCAATTTTATTAATTTCTTTTTCCTAAATTAAATACATCATGCAATGTTCTGACTGCAAGTTCTGCATATTTTGAATCAATCACACATGAGATTTTTATCTCAGATGTGCTTATCATTATTATATTAATATTTTCTTTCGCCATTGCAGCGAACATTTTGGCAGCAACACCTGAGTGGCTCTTCATGCCTACACCTACAATAGATACCTTTGCAATATTCTCATCCAATTTAACATCCTGAGCCCCTATCTTAGCCACCATATCCTTTGTAACACGAAATCCTATCTTTGCATCGGATTTAGGAACAGTAAAAGAAATATCTGTCAACCCCTTCTCACCCACATTCTGGATAATCATATCTACATTAACACCCTCTTTGGCTATTTTGCCGAATATCTCTGCTGCAATGCCAGGACTGTCAGGAACTCCAATAATTGTAAGTTTTGCCTGGTTTTTATCTGATATTACACCTGAAACCATTACCTCTTCCATTTCCTTATCCTCCCCTGTAACAAGTGTCCCTTCACCTTCCCTAAATGTAGACTTAACAAGAATCGGGACATTGAACTTTGCTGCAAACTCCACAGAACGGCTCTGCAAAACCTTTGCACCGAGACTCGCCATTTCAAGCATCTCTTCATAACTAATCTTTTTTATCCTTCGGGCATTAGGAACTACAGACGGGTCGGCAGTATAAACCCCATCCACATCATCTTTATAAATTATGCATCTGTCAGCCTTTAAGGCAGATGCCAGTGCCACAGCAGTGATATCCGAACCGCCCCTTCCGAGTGTTGTAACATCACCTTTTTCACTTATCCCCTGAAATCCTGCAACTATTGGTGTAATCCCTTTTTTAATCGCATCTTTCAGCCTCTCGGCAGTAATTTTTTTTATCCTTGCACGGTAATGGAATGAATCAGTAATAATGCCAACCTGCCTCCCTGTAAAGGATATAGCCTTGTGTCCCATAGACTGGATTGCCATTGCCAACAGCGATGCAGATATCCTCTCACCACTGGAGAGAAGAAGGTCAAGTTCCCTCTGACTCGGCTCACCTGAAACCTGATGAGCCATTTTTAATAGCCTGTCCGTTTCACCTGCCATTGCAGAGACCACAACAACCACATGGTTGCCTGAATTGCAGGCATCCACAACCTTCTTCGCAACTTCACGAATCTTATCTATATTTCCTACAGATGTCCCGCCGTATTTATAAACCAATAGTGCCATATTATAAGTTAAGGAGTGTGGAGTTAGGGAGTTAGGGAGTTTTTAAATTCTTGAACTCCTCAACTCTTTAACTCATAAACTCATTAATCCCATTGTCTCGTTGACCTCTGCCAGAGTCTGCTGGGCTATCTTTCTTGCTTTCTTTGAACCCTCATGGATTATCTCATTAATCTTTTTTGGATTTCCTGCAAGCTCTTTCCTCTTTTCATAAATAGGTTTCATATAGTCATTCAGATTTCTCGCCATCATCAATTTGCAGTCTGTGCATCCAATACCTGCTGTAGTGCAGCCTTTATATACTTCTGAAACTTCTTTTGCAGATGAAAATATCTTGTGAAATGCAAATACAGTACAAACCTCTGGATTCCCAGGGTCGTTCCTTTTTACCCTCTGAGGGTCTGTTATCATTGTCCTCGCCTTTTTCACTACAACATCAGGCGGGTCGGACAGAAAAATTGCATTCCCATAGCTCTTGCTCATCTTCCTGTTATCAAGTCCCGGCAGTTTTGGCACTTCAGAAATGAGAGACTCAGGCTCAATAAAGACCTCCTTTTTATATATAAAATGGAATCTTCTCACAATCTCCCTCGTCAATTCAAGATGGGGAAGCTGGTCAATGCCTACAGGGACACAATTAGCTTTATATATTATAATATCCGCTGCCTGAAGAATCGGATAACCGAGAAATCCATAGGTAGTCAAATCCCTATCCTTTATCTCCTGCTGTTTCTCCTTATAAGTTGGATTCCTCTCAAGCCAAGGGACAGGGGTTATCATTGAGAGCAGGAGATGCAAAACTGCATGTTCAGGGATAAGAGATTGTAAAAATATGGTACCCTTTTCTGGGTTTATCCCGGAAGCAAGCCAATCAACTGCCACATTAAATATGTTATCCTTTATCTCACGGGTATCTTCATAGGATGTGCTTAAGGCGTGCCAGTCTGCAATAAAATAAAAGCAGTCATATTTATCCTGCAATCTCTTCCAGTTTTCCAATGCACCGAGGAGGTTGCCAAGATGAAGCCTCCCCGAAGGCTGCATACCGCTTAAAACTCTTTTCTTTTCCATACCCATCCTTATTTAGCCACAGAGACATGGAGGCACAGAGAACATATAAAATATATTTTAAAAAGTTTTTTAACTTCTGTGTCTCTGTGACCTCTATGGCTAATTTTTATTTTTTTAAATCGGCCTTCCAAGAAGTATATGTATGACCATGCCGATAATAGGCACAATTGTTCTATCTATTGCACTGCTTGCTATAAGGATAAGCAATATTATGAAGCCATACGGTTCTATTTGACTATACTTAATAGCCTGCTTCTGCGGCAGGATTCCAACCAATATTCTCCCTCCATCCAGCGGTGGAAGCGGAATAATATTAAATATTGCAAGTCCTACATTTATTGCAACACTGTAATATACCATAAGTCCTATAGGGTCAATAACCATTAAAAGGTATTTGTTATCAGAGACAGGCATCTTTATTATCCATCGGTAGATAACAGCACTGATAACCCCGATTATCAAATTTATTCCAGGACCAGCCATTGCTACCCACATCATGTCCTTCCTCGGATTTTTCAGATTACGGGGGTCAATAGGGACAGGCTTTGCCCACCCTATCATCCTTGTCATAATAAATACAAGAGTTCCAACCAAATCAAGGTGGCTTATAGGATTTAATGTCAATCTCCCTGCAAGCCTTGCGGTATGGTCACCAAGCTTATCCGCTACGAATCCATGAGCAACCTCGTGAAAAGTAATTGCTACAAGCATGGGAATAGCTAATACTGATATTAATTGTATTATAGAATTTATATCATGCATAAAATTTATTTCTAAAAATAAAAACCCAACACCTATTCCTCTTTGATGATATCCTTTGGCAGCTCAATCCCGTAGAAATATGTGCGAGGTTTACCACTAAAACCGCATCAACAATATATATTCTACCAAAAATATATATCAAAAAAATGAAATAAACAATCAAAAAATATAAGGACAGCCTCTCTATTGACAACGAAAAAATAAGGATTATATTAGAAATATAGACACAACTCAAAGGCTCTTAATTAAATAAAAGGAGGTGATAATCATGACGCTCAAAGAGGTAATGAAAAAGGATATTGTGACAATAACGCCTAATATGTCTGTGAGAGAAGCTGCAAAGAAGATGAAAGATGAGAAGATTGGATGTCTTTTAGTAACAGAGAATGACAGTTTGAGAGGCATTCTGACCGACAGAGATATTGTATGCACGGTTGTAGCCAATGGAAAAGACCCCAATTACACCATGGTAAAAGATATAATGAATGGTGATGTTGTCTATACAAGCCCAGATACAGATATTTTTGAGGCGTTCAAGATTATGGCAGGGCACAAGATTAGAAGGCTACCGCTTAAATTTGATGGAAGGCTGGAAGGGATAGTTTCTATATCCGACCTTGCCCCTATCTTAAAGAGAGAAATGGATGACTTCTTCCATGTAGAGGAGATTTATCACCATTAGATTTTGGGGTAAAATCTTAAAAGGGCCTTTGAGCAGTATTAATCATACTTTTTACCTTTATAATCCTTCTTCTTTTAAGTTAAATTATGAGTATATGAATGCAATTGAATGGTTTGAGACACAGATGGAAAAGAGAGAATGGTCAATAGAGTTTAACAATTGTATCCCTTTTCCAGTTTATATCATCTCGCCTCGGATAATCTATATTATAATGAAGCCCTCTGCTCTCCTTTCTCATCATAGCACACTGGATAATGAGGTCAGCGATTGTAGCAATATTTCTTAGCTCAATGAGGTCGCTCGTGATTATAAAATTCCAGTAGTATTCCTTTATCTCATCAATGAGAATATCTATCCTCCTCTTTGCACGGTTGAGCCTTTTATTTGACCTGACAATGCCTACATAATTCCACATCGTCCTCCTGATTTCATCCCAGTTATTTGATACAACTACTGATTCATCACTGTCAACAGCATTTCCTATATTCCATGGAGGGATTGAGATATCTTCGGAGGGGGTTTTCCTCAGTTCCTCAATAGCCATCTCAGATGATCTGTGGGCAAATACGAGTGCCTCAAGGAGGGAATTACTTGCCAGCCTGTTTGCTCCATGGACATTTGTGCAGGCAACCTCTCCTGCTGAATAAAGCCTTTTTATATTTGTCCTGCCGTGAAGGTCAGTTACAACCCCTCCGCATGTATAGTGTGCGGCAGGGACTACAGGAATCGGGAATTTTGTTATGTCCATGCCAAGTGAAAGGCATTTTTTATATATTGTCGGGAATCTCTCCCTTACCCGATAACCTTCTAAATGGGTGGCATCAAGGTATACACAGTCATCCCCACTCTTTTTCATCTCATAGTCTATTGCCCTTGCAACCACATCCCTCGGTGCGAGACAGCCCATTGGATGATATTTTTCCATGAATGTACTTCCGTCCTTTAGCTTGAGAATACCCCCTTCACCGCGGACAGCTTCAGAGATTAGAAATGATTTTGCCTCAGGATGATAAAGGCAGGTTGGGTGAAACTGGATGAATTCCATATTCGCAATTTTTGCACCTGCCCTGTAGGCCATTGCAATGCCGTCACCTGTAGCTATGTCAGGGTTTGATGTATAGAGATATACCTTTCCTGCACCGCCAGTGGCAAGAAAGGTAATCTTTGATAGAAAACTTATTACCTCCCCTTTATTTTTATCCAAAGCATATGCCCCTATGACTGCATCTTCATAACTCCCCATTTTAATATTTTTGTCCAATTTCCATTTTGTGATGAGGTCTATTGCAATATGGTTTTCATATATTTTTATGTTTTCATTTTTCCTTACTGCCTCTGTGAGTGATCTTTCTATCTCTGCACCAGTGAAATCCGCTGCGTGAACTATCCTCCTTTTTGAATGTCCTCCCTCCTTTCCAAGTGCTAAGACATCACCATTATCTTTCCTGAATGAAAATTTTGTACCGAGCTCCATTAATTCTTTTACCCTCTCCGGTCCATTCTCAACCAGTAGTTTTACAGCCTCTTCATTGCAAAGCCCTGCTCCCGCCTCAATTGTATCTTTGATATGGAGCTCATAGGAATCATCCTCAGCCATAACAGATGCAATTCCCCCCTGTGCATATTTTGTGCTTGATTCTTCGCAGTTTCTTTTTGTAACAATGGCAACGCTTCCGTATTTACATATCTTAAGTGCAAGCGATAATCCTGCAATACCACTGCCGATTACCAAAAAATCTGACTTTGTTTCCATAAAATCTATAATAACAGAGAGGCTTATTCATTTTCAATTTGAAATTATTGAAATTATCTGATTAAATAAGCGATAGTTCTTAGTGTCAGTTAAGGAAGTTATTACTAACACTAATTACTGACACTAACACTGCTATAATTGATTTTTATTTATATGGGTATTTTAATTGTTGATGATTCGGTTGATAATCGCGTTCTTTTTAAATATATTCTTGAGAATGCAGGACATACAAAGGTGTTGACTGCAGGGTCGGCAAGTGATGCCTTTAAGATTCTCGGAATGGAGGACTCATTGGGGGCAGATACTATTATTGATTTAATATTAATGGATATTACGATGCCTGAGGTAGATGGTATTGAGGCATGTCGTCGGATTAAATCAGTAGAAAGGCTTAGGGATATTCCAATTATAATGGTAACAGCAAAGACAGAAGAGAGTGACCTTGAGGCCGCATTTTCTGCCGGTGCAATGGATTATATAACAAAGCCATTAAGGAGTATAGAATTATTGGTTCGTTCACGGTCGGCACTCAATCTGAAAAAAGAGATTGACCGCCGTAAAAATCGTGAACAGGAATTGCTTAACCTGAATAAGGAACTGAAGAATTCTTTAGAGACTATTAAAACACTGCGGGGGTTTATACCCATCTGTGCAAATTGCAAGAAAATCCGCGATGATAAGGGTTATTGGAATCAAATAGAATTGTATATACAGAAGCACTCAGATGCCGAGTTTAGTCACGGTATATGTCCTGAATGTGCAAAAAAGTTATATCCCGAGCTTTACAAAAAGACTTAAAAAATATTTGACAATACTTGTTTTTCTCTGTTAACATCAAAAAATTATTGAACCCGCTCAAGATATGAGTGAAAATGATAAGAGGAAAGGCAAGTTTGAGAATCTAAAGGATTTATATCTCGTATCTTCAATAGGGGTTCAGCTGGTAGTTTCAATATTTATAGGGCTTGCCTTTGGCATTTATCTGGATAGTAAAATCGGCACAAGCCCGCTTTTTACTATCATCTTTCTTTTATTTGGCATGGTGGCAGGATTTATGAACATCTTCAGGGCTTCAAAAGGTTATAAGGATAACAGTAATGATGAATAGCGTATTATTAGGTGTTTTATTGGGTGCAACCATTTGTATAATGAATATAAAGTGGCTGAGATTTTTTGTGAATGGCATCCTTCTTAATATGAAGAATATAAAGGGTGCGCAGAGGCTGACATATATATCATTTATTTTTCGGTATCTTGTAATTGCCGGCATTCTGTATTTAGCCGTGATAAGCCATGTGGCAGATATGCTTGCAATAGTAACAGGGTTTTCAGCTGCTCTTTTTTCAGTTGTCTTAATATTTTTTATCCAGAGCAAAAGGGGGATAAATATAAATGGAAGAACCACTCCACTATATTAATATACCGGGGTTTGAACATTATCCTCATGTAACCTATACATGGGTTATTATCGTATTGCTGGCAGTTTCATCATTTCTGGTGGGGAGGAGTTTGAAACTCGTCCCTGAAGAGGGGCAGAATTTTTTTGAGGTTGCTGTAGATGGGATTGCTAATTTTATGGATGAGGTTATGGGGCATGAGGGGAGGAGGTATATACCACTTATAGGAACACTTGCCTTTTTTATTCTAACCTCAAATCTTATAGGGCTTATACCGGGCTTTGCATCGCCTACTGCTAATGTAAATACAAATGCCGCTATGGCAGTTACGGTATTTCTTGCATACCATTATATAGGCATCAAGAAACATGGCATTGTAGGGTATCTTAAATTATTTACAGGTCCAATATGGTGGCTGGCTCCTTTAATTTTTCCTATAGAGATTATTGCCCATCTGGCAAGGCCACTTACATTAACATTGAGGCTTTTCGGAAATATCAAAGGTGAGGATATAGTATTACTTATTTTAGCTTCTTTAATCCCTTTACTTATACCTGTGCCGATGATGTTTCTTGCTATATTTACAAGTATAATACAGACAGTTATATTTTCATTGCTTTCAATGTTTTATATTGCAGGTGCATTGGAAGAGCACCACTGATAGTGATTAGTGGTGGAAAGGGATAAATTTTATTAAGAAAGGAGGTAAGAGAATGCAGAAGAAAATTGTAGCGCTATGTTTTGCTATTGTAGCTATTATGCTCATTATAGCCCCATCAGTATTTGCTTCCGAGGGGGTAAGTGATGCCCGGTATGGATATTACAGTTATATTGGTTTAGGGTGTGTTATTGGACTGGCTATTGCGGCCTTTGGCGGTGCGATAGGTCAGGCAATTTCTGTTAATAGTGCCTTAAGCGGTATTGCAAGAAATCCAGGGGCGGCAGGAAAGATAACCACAGGCTTACTTATAGGTCTGGCATTGATTGAGTCACTGGTCATATATACACTGGTTATTGCACTCATCCTGCTCTTTGTAAAGCCGTATGGAATGTAAAATGATTACAGTGTCAGATCTGCTGTGATAAACGGGTCTGACATTGTATCATAATCCCAATATTTATATATCCCTTAATAATGCCATTTAGTGGACTTCTCCTTTCATTACTTAAAATTAGATTATGAAAGCAATGATTCTTGCGGCAGGATACGGAGAGAGGATGAGACCCCTTACCAACAGCATACCAAAACCCCTCCTGCCAATAAATGGCAAGCCAATATTATATTATACCCTTCAGTTGCTCAAGAAAAATAGAATCTCTGAAGTAGTTATAAATCTCCATCATATGCCTGATATGATTATGGGTGCATTTGGAGATGGCTCTTCTTTTGAGATGAAGATTCACTATTCATGCGAGAAGGAGATACTTGGGACTGCGGGTGGGATAAAGGCTGCAGAAGGATTTTTAAAAGACGAGACATTCCTTGTGATTAACAGTGATATACTTGTGGACATAGATATAAACAAGGTAGTAAAATTTCACAGAGCGAAAAAGGCGTTTATCACAATGGTTTTAAGGCAGGATACTGCTGTTGATAGATACGGTGCTATTGAAATTGATTCAGATGGGAGAATAAGGAGATTTCTCGGCAAGCCTGAATATAAAAGGAGCTTGCTTTTGAAAAAAATGATGTTCACAGGGATACATATAGTTGAGCCTGAAATCTTTGATGAGATACCATCTAAAAAATACTGTGGGATAACAGAGGAGATATATCCAAAACTGATAAATAAAAACACTCCTATATATGGATATGAATTCAATGGCTACTGGATTGACATAGGGACACCTGAAAGATATGAGAAGGCAAAGCAATGCAATACTGTTATTTGTGATAATCTGTTTCCTCTGATGGTTGATTAAATTTTTTGTTTTTTTCTTGACATAGATATTAACTTTGTGTAACTTATCAAAGTTTTTAAAAGATGACTTGAATCATAGTTCTAATTTTTTTCTTGACTTAATTTTGAATTTTGTATATTTTTTACTATCGCATTATTTTGGCTCTCAAATAAAGACTTTAGGGGAGGGGTCTTAATGAAGAGTTTCTTGTCTTTTGTATCTTATCTTTTATCTGCACACTGTTATATTAAAAAAGGAGGAATGAAATGGGATTCTTAAGGAAAGGTTTGTTTAAGGGGGTATCTTTTAGATTTACATCTCTCACAGCATGTCTATTTTTATTATTCTTTGCTTCTACACTTATCCTACCGATAAGTCATAATGCATCTCTATCTTTAAAACCGGCATTTGCCACTGAGGCACCAGCACCTGCAGGCGGAGAGGCGGCAAAGGCTGAAGAAGGGAAAAAGGAAGGCGAGAAAAAAGAGGGTGAGAAAGGGTTTACATATCAACCTGCACCTAAACTGAAGGTTGGAGATTATCCAATTGTTAAAGGATTTAACAGCCGTATAGCAGTATGGATAGTAGCACAACTCCACCTATGGTTCGGGGCATTTGTTCTTGCAGTTCCTATTTTTGTTCTTGTTATAGAGGGTGTGGGTATGGCAACGAAGGATGAGAGATATGACCACATGGCACATGAGTTTATTAAGGTCAGCATGACTGCATTCTCACTTACAGCCTCACTCGGAGGATTGCTTACAATAATGTTTGTTTCGTTCTACCCTGATTTCTTTAAATATATGGCATCTATATTCGGGAAGACGATGATAATATATGCCATCCTTTTTTTCGGCGAAAGTTTCTGCCTTTATATATACTACTACGGCTGGGATAGAATGAATAAAGGCTTCAGCAAGTGGGTGCATCTTACAATGGGGCTTATGTTGAATGTCTTTGGTATGACTCTGATGGTTCTATCAAATGTATGGGCTTCATTTATGATGGCACCATCAGGTGTTGACGATGCCGGTGTATTTACAGGAAACATCTGGGAAGCCATAAGAGGTCCATTATGGAATCCTATAAATCTCCACAGGTTTATAGCAAATATTGCCTTTGGCGGTTCTATAGTGGGCGCCTATGCAGCATATAAGTTTTTGAGTGCCAAGACTAATGAGGAAAAGGCTCACTATGACTGGATGGGATATACAGCGAACTTCATAGCTATTTTCGGTTTTTTACCGTTGCCTTTTGCAGGCTACTGGCTCATGAAGGAGGTATATGGCTATAGCCAGCAGATGGGTATAACTGCAATGGGCGGTGCATTTGCATGGCTCTTTATAATTCAGGCCGTTTTAATAGGGTCACTCTTTCTTGGCGCAAACTATTACTTATGGTGCGGTATGGGGAGAATCAAGGGCTCCGAGAGATATACACCTGCAATCAAATATCTTATAGTAGTTATAGTTGGTTGTTTTCTTGTATGGTTTACACCTCACACACTCATAATGACAGCAAAGGAGGTTACGCAGGTAGGGGGGACACACCATCCTGTATTGGGGTCATTAGGCGTTATGTCTGCAAAGAATACTGCAGTTAATATATTGATAGTCTCTACCTTCTTGAGCTTCATGCTTTACAGAAGGAGCAATAAAATCGCAACGGCATCATGGACAAGCACTGGGAATGCCATTCAGGTGGCACTCTTTACCGCCGGTGCTATAAATATTGTCTTCCTTGGAGTATATGGCTATTTTATACCGGCAAATATCAGAATAGGTCTTTCAATCCCACAGGTTATGACAACATTGACTATTATTGTGGTCAGTTCTATATTGGACGGTTTTATGTATAAAGGTGCAAAGTCCACAGGACCTATTGAGTGGGGTAAAATGGGTGCGCGCTCTCAATATGCACTCTTTCTGCTGGCAGTATCCTTTACATGGCTGATGGGCTTGATGGGTTATGTCCGTTCAGCTTTGAGACAGCACTGGCATGTATATACAATATTCAGAGATAATTCAATAGATGCCTTTACACCGACACTTGGATATGCGGCAGGCATTATAACAATAGCAGTTTATATATTTATTGCACTTGTCATTTTTGCATTCTGGATTGCAAACTTCAGTGCGAAGAAACATGCAGAGGCGACAACACATTAAGAAAGTTTAAATTGAGGAATTGACTTGCATAATCTTACCTTATAAAGGAGGGGGGCAAATGAAAGTTTTTATCCGCATCGTAATTTTTAGTATTCTAATATCAATGGCATACTGGGGGTTCTCAAACTATGGTATCCCTCAGGTTATCCCTGAGCTGCCGCCAGTTGAAGAGCAGATAAGCGGCTCTATGACAATGGACCAGTATATTGCCCTCGGTGGAAAAATATTTAATGGAAAAGGGACATGCACACTTTGTCATAACCCTGTCGGTGGAAGGGCGCCTCTTCTTGTTGAGAGCGGTAAAGATGGCGCACCAATAGGCGCAAGGGCGGCGGATAGATTAAAAGACCCACAATATAAGGGTAAGGCAAAGACAGCAGAAGAGTATATACACGAGTCAATGGTTGACCCATCGGCATTTGTTGTAACTGGTTTTGGTAAGCCTGGAACAAATGACACAGTGAGCCCGATGCCCAATATAAATAAGGGTTCAATTGGACTTAATGAGGCAGAGATAGGGGCAGTAATATCATATTTACAGAAGTCAGCAGGTGTTCAGGTTACAGTAAAATTGCCTACGGGTCCTGCGCCAGTAGCAGCAGCAGCGCCGGCAGAGCCTCAGAGTGCAAAAACAGCCGAAGAGGCATTTGGAAAACATGGATGCACAACATGTCACAAAATTCCCGGGATTGAAGAGGCAGGAGATGTAGGTCCTGACCTTACAGGGTTATCTGGAAGGGCAGGAAAGACTGTAAAAGGACTTATTCCAGAACAGTATGTAATGCAGTCAATACTCAACCCCGATGCATTTACTGTAAAGGGTTTTGAGCCCGGCACAATGCCGGCAGATTTAGGTGAGAAGATGACAGCAAAAGAACTTGAGATGATTGTTAAATATTTATTGGAGAAAAAAGGATAACACACAATTGAAGATTGAAGATTGAAAATTGGAGATTTAAAAGAAATATTTGTTAATAGTCAATAGTCAATAATCAATAGTCAATAATTAGGGGGAGGTAGAGAATGAGAAAATTGATTCAGGCAGTTATATTGATTCTGATTTTTTATTTAATATTAAAACTTGGGATTCCTGCATTAGGCTCTTTTCTTCATCATGGGACATGGCCTGTAGTGCCGACAAATCTCATGAGGATATATGTATTTTTTATAATAACAGGTGTTCTTCTGTATCTGACATTTAATGAAGAATCTGCAAAGGAACTTGGCAAACCAATAAAAGAAGTTTATGGAAACCCTGAAAAGGGCGGATTAAGGATGATTGTTATTGCAGTCATTGCACTTTTTGGCGGATATGTTACATATCAGAATGTAAAACCGAGTTTTGAGGCACCGGTGGAATTGAGGTCTATTCACCCTGCCCCCCCTTCATCAGTGGAGATGTGGGGAAAGTCATATAACTTGCTTACACTGACAAACCCATTCAGGGAAGATAAGGCAAATTTTGAGAAGAATGTTAGAGAGGGTGGGATTGTATATTTTAAAAACTGCTTTTACTGTCATGGTGATAAATTAGATGGAAAGGGTCATTACTATAGCGGATTGTCCCCGCTTCCTGCAAACTTTGTTGATGTGGGAACAATAGCACAGCTTCAGGAGTCATTCTTATTCTGGAGAATAGGGACCGGTGGTCCTGGTCTTCCAAAAGAGGGTGCACCATGGCGTTCTGCAATGCCAATATGGCAGCATTTTCTAAGTGAAGAGGAGATATGGAAGGCAATCCTTTTCCTTTATGATTATACGGGTCACTCACCAAGGACATTTGGATAATATCAGAGCTTTTAATTAAGAGGATTTGGAAATGGAGGTCTTTCAGAAGGCAGGGGGTATAATGACGAAGAGCAATTTTGTTATTGTTACCCCTAAAACAAAGGTATTTGATGTTGCATTAGCAATAATTAATGGTGAAGTTAGTGGAATTCCGGTTGTAGATGATGATAAGAAAGTAGTGGGGATTATAACGGAATTTGATATTATAAGGGCAATAAAAAAGGGGAAGGATATAAAAGTTATAAATACAGAAGAAATAATGACTAAAAAACCAATAACAGTGAATGAAGATACCGCTCTAATTGAGATAGTTGATATACTTGAGACAAAACATGTTATAAGGGTTCCGGTTGTTGATAAGAGCGGGAAATTAGTTGGTATTGTATCAAGGAGGGATGTTTTAAAAGGAATTACCGAATTTAATGGTGCACCTCAGATATGGCTTTAACATTAGTAAGCAGTAGGCAGTAAACAGTAGGCAGTAGAAAAACTGCTTAATGCTTACTCCTTACTGCCTACTTTTTAGAAGGAGGGATTAAAATGGAATTATTTAAGAAGGCAGTAGGGATAATGACAAAGAATAATTTTATCACTGCAACTCCGAAGTCAAAGGTATCTGATATTTGCATTGACAATGATAAGCGGAGAGGTGAGCGGTATCCCGGTTGTAGATAAGGATAAGAAGGTTATGGGGATTGTAACGGAGTTTGATATTATCAGGGCAGTAAAACAGGGGAAAGATATTAAAAATATTACTACTGAAGATATTATGACTAAAAATCCAATTACCATTAATGAGGACACCCCTGTAAGCGATATAACTAATATACTGGAAACGAAAAACATTATCAGGGTTATGGTTGTTGATAATAGTGGAAAATTAGTTGGTATTGTGTCAAGGAGGGATATTTTGAAAGGGGTTACAGAGATTGAGGGTGCACCTCAGATTTGGTGGTGAAAATTTTAAAAAGGCTGAAGGCTTAATGCTGAAAGCTAATAATTAATAAAAGGGGGTAATGATGGGAAAGATTAGATTTTTTTTATTGTCTTTTTTAATTGTATTTTTTATTTCATCATCTCTATTTGCCGCTCAGGGAGATAAAGAAGCCGGGAGAAAGATTTATGATAAGAAGTGCTGGTGGTGCCATGGTGAGAAGGGGGAAGGAAATGGTCCTGCCGCCGAGTTTCTTTCACCTCCACCAAGAGATTTTACACTTGGAGTCTATAAATATAAAAGCTCTCCTGTCGGTCAGGTGGCAAGTGATGAAGATATATTCAGAATGATAAGTGATGGAATGCCCGGCTCTATGTTAGGAACAGCTATGCCTGCATGGAAAGATGTCCTATCTGAAAAAGAGAGATGGGATTTGGTTGCCTATATAAAGAGTTTAACAGATATCTTTGAGAGTGAGAAGGCATCAGGACAGGTAAGTTTTGGCAGTGAGGTCTCTTCTTCGGAAGATAGTATTAGTAAAGGAAAAGAGGCTTTTAAAAAGGCAAAGTGCTTTGAGTGTCATGGTGAAAATGGAAAAGGGGATGCGGTAAAAAAACTTAAGGATGACTGGGGTTTCAGGGTTTGGCCCAGAAATCTGACAAAGCCATGGACTTTCAGGGCAGGGAGTGAGCCAAAGGATATATTCACAAGGGTATCAGTCGGTATCCCCGGGACACCAATGCCGGCATTTGCTGACCCGAAGAGTGAGACCAAGTTGACTGATGAAGAACGGTGGCATGTGGTGAACTATGTAAAGTCCATTGCTGACGATACAAAGAAGATTAAAGAGGGTGAGATTGTTGTAAAGGCGAAATATTTAGAGGGAAATCTGCCTGAAGATACAAACGCCCCTGAATGGAATAATGCCCCGCCAACGGCATATCAAATGGTCCCACAGATTATTGCAAAGGAAAGATTTTTCAAGCCGACCAATGATGGTATTACTGTCAGGGCATTATTTAATGATAAGGAGATAGCATTCCTTTTAGAATGGGATGACAGGACAAAGAGTATTCCCGGAGATGCAGATGCAGAAAAACTGTCAGAAGGTGAAGTTTTTGAAGATGCAGTTGCTATTCAGTTACCCACTTCAATCCCTGATGCAATGCAGAAACCATATTTTGGCCATGGTGATAAAGAGATGGGTGTAAATCAGTGGTATTGGAGCAGTGGAAATGCGGCGGGAGTAAAGGTTATTGATTCAACCGGTCTTGGGTCGGGGAAGGCAAGAGATGCAGCTAAGACAGATGTGAAAGGAAAAGGAGAGTATAAGACAGGTGTATGGAGGGTAATATTAAAGAGAAGTCTTACAACTGCAAATGCAAAGGATGAGCTTCAGTTTGAGGCAGGTAAATTTATACCAATAGGATTTGCAAACTGGGATGGTTCAAATGGAGAAAAGGGTTCCAAACATACCATGACCACATGGTACTGGGTATTGTTAGAGCCAAAGGCAGGGAGTAAGGTCTATACATATCCTGCCGCTGCTATAATAGTCCTTGTAGCAGGACAATTATGGTTTGCAAGGGGCATGAGAAAGGATTATGAAAAATAAGTAAGAACAGGAGGTGATGAATTAGTCATTAGTCAATAGTCATTAGTTAATAGTCAATGATATTAAAGGGAGGTTTAAATAGATGAAGTCACTAAAAATATTAATAAGCTTGATTGTGTTTGCTCTGTTTCTTTCAGCAGGCGTTGTTAATTCAGTATCAGCTGATGAGAAAGAAGGAAAGGCTTTAGTAGAATCAAAGAAGTGTGGAAGCTGTCATAAGATGCAGGGTCCGCCGGATAAGACAATTGCAGATGTATTAAAGAGAAAGGCACCAGATTTATTTTATGCAGGGAGTAAGTTTAAAAAGGAATGGCTTGAAGGTTTTCTCCAGAAGCCGACAATGCTCAGGCCTGCAGGGACAGTATATTTGAATAATATTAAGATGGGCGAGAAAAAGGATGAGATTGGTGATGTAAAGCCATGTGCATCTGCCCTTTCACAAAAAGAGGCACATGAGGTTACCGAATATCTCATGACACTTAAAGAGCCGACCATGAAGGCAGGTGTTATAGTTGATGATAAATTCTCAAAGGCAAAGGCAAAGGTGCTTTTTGGACAGAAAGAAGGATGCAGCGGCTGCCACAGAGATAAGGCTGATTCAGGGGGGACATCATGCCCGACACTTTACAATGCAGGTGAAAGGCTGAATCCTGACTGGATATTTGATTTCTTAAAGAATCCTCAGAAATATGACCCAAAAATCTGGATGCCGAGGCGTGAACTTTCAGATGAGGATTTTATCCTTTTGGCGAAACTTATTGCATCAATGAAATAACAAAGTGATTTTGGAGGTGAAAGATAATGAAAAAGGTAAGTTTAATTGGTTTAAGTGTTATGTTTTTAGGATTGATGATTACACCTCTTGCACTTGCTGAAAAGGCAGAGGATAATTATAAGCTATACTGCTTTCAGTGCCACGGTTCAAAGGGGAATGGCGGGGGTATCAATGCCGCCGCTCTTTCAACAGCACCAAGGGATCACACAAGCGCTACAGAGATGAAGAAGCTTACTGATGATAACATCTTTACTGCAATAAAAGAGGGTGGTGCAGCAGTCAGTAAATCAACTTTCATGCCTCCGTTCAAGAGCATCCTGACAGATGATGAGATCAAGGAAATGGTAAAGCATCTTCATAAACTCTGCAATTGCTAAAAAGTTTTTAAAATATGATTTGAAAAGAGGGGTGGCTTCCACCCCTCTTTTTTTATTTGATAAAACTATATAATAATATCTCCAATCTTTCAACCCAAAATCTCCATATAACCAACCCAAAAACATGATAAAATGTAACCATGATTTTAGATTTCTATAAGAAACTTATTGACGATGCCAACGATATAATCTGGGTAGTAGATACTGAGGGGAGGTTTATCTATTTAAATAATAAAATTAGTGTGTGGGGATATAGCAAGGATGAGCTTATTGGCAAGCCTTTAATCAGCATATTAAATGTGAGACAGGCAGAGAATATTGATATAGAAGTTGAAAAGAGCGGTTTGAAGGAAATAGAGATTATAGATAGTCATGGCAATATCAGAAATACATCTCTCAGTACTTCCCCATTAAAGAATGATAATGGTGCTATCGTAGGGACGATAGGTGTTGTGAGGGATATGGCTGAAGATAAGAGGGTTAGGGAGAGGAGTGCTGATACAGAGAGACTTGCAGCCCTTGGGCAATTATCCATTGGTATTGCCCACGAGATAAGAAATCCCCTGTCTTCAATAAAAATGAATCTTCAGATATTAAACAGACTAATCCCCTTTACCGGAGATACGAAGGACCATTTTGACCTTGCATTAAAAGAGGTATTTCATCTGGAGGGTATTCTTGAAGACCTTTTAAGCTATGCAAAACCCCTTAAGTTGAAATTAAAGTTGATAGATATTAATTCACTTCTTGATAATACTCTTCTCATGGTAAGGAGTGATATTAAAGAGAAGGAGATAGTTATTAACAAGTATTATGACAATGAGCTGCCAACTATTTTACTGGATGAGGATAAGATGAAACAGGCATTTTTAAATATATATTTTAATTCCATACAAGCAATGAATAAAGGAGGGATACTCTGTATAAAGACATATCGTGAAAAGGAGAACCCGGATACAGATGACATAGAAAAGAGGGTGGTGGTAGAAGTGTCTGATACAGGATGTGGTATTGAAAAAAAGAATCTAAAATCTATATTTAATCCATTCTTTACTACAAAGCCTTATGGAACAGGACTTGGGCTCTCTATAGTAAAAAATATATTTGACTATCTGAATGCAGTAATTGAGGTAAATAGCCAATTGGGCAAAGGGACAGATTTTATAATCAAATTTCCAGTGACAAATATTTAAAGATAGATGTTCATGTATAGAAAATTATAAAAACTCTAAGGAATTCAGGAAGTCATGAAAAAATATTCCTGCCTGTCTGCCTTCGGCACAGGCAGATATTTCTGATTTCCTAAGAAAATTAGGTTTTTGTTCCTTAGAGTCTTCCCTTAAGGAGTTCATCAACAACCGATGGGTCGGCGAGTGTGCTTGTATCGCCGAGGTCATGGACATCACCCCATGCTATCTTTCTAAGAATTCTCCTCATTATCTTGCCGCTTCGGGTTTTTGGCAGTCCTGCTGCAAATTGAAGTTTATCAGGTGTTGCAATTGGACCAATGATAGACCTTACATGACCGATGAGTATCTTTTTTAGTTCTTCTGTTGGCCGTTGACCCTCCTTTGTTGTTACATATGCATATATCCCCTCACCCTTTATATCATGTGGGAATCCTACTACTGCGGCCTCTGCAACTGCCTCATGGCTGACAAGGGCAGATTCAACCTCGGCAGTTCCCAGCCTATGGCCTGATACATTTACCACATCGTCTATTCTTCCCATCAGCCAGTAGTCGCCATCTTCATCAATCCTTGCACCATCCCCTGTCAGATACTTACCGGGGAATTTTGAGAAGTAGATTTCCTTTACATGTTTATTTTCAGAGTCTCCGTATGTCCCCCTGATTATTCCGGGCCACGGTTTTTCAATGACAAGGTATCCACCTTCATTGACTCCTGCCGGTGAACCATCTTCTTTTAAGATTGACGGCACAACTCCGGGAAATGGCTTGCACGCTGATCCCGGTTTTAAAGTCATTGCTCTGGGAAGTGGAGTTATTAAAATCCCGCCTGTCTCTGTCTGCCACCATGTATCAACAATGGGGAGCTTTCCCTTACCAATATGGGTGTGATACCACATCCATGCCTCTGGATTTATAGGTTCACCCACTGTCCCAAGCACCCTTAATGATGATAAATCATGCCTTGTTACCCAGCTCTCACCTTCTCTCATCAATGCCCTTATTGCAGTTGGTGCTGTGTAAAATATATTTACCTTGTGCTTATCAACAATATCCCAGAATCTACCCGGGTCGGGATATATTGGAATTCCTTCAAACATGAGGCTCGTGGCGCCACTGCTTAGAGGACCATAGACGATGTAGCTGTGTCCTGTAACCCAGCCTATATCTGCGGTGCAGAAATGGATATCCTCATCATGATAATCAAATATCCATTTGAATGTGAGATTTGTAAAAAGTAAATACCCGCCTGTTGTATGAAGAACACCTTTTGGTTTTCCAGTAGAGCCAGATGTATATAGGATAAATAAAGGGTCTTCGGCATCCATCTGTTCAGGCTCACAGTAGTTTGATATATCCGCAGAATTGATTTCATTATGCCACCATAGGTCTCTCTTTGGAACCATATCTACAATACCGTCAGTTCTCTTTACTACGATAACCTTTTCTACAGAGGGACATTCCTGAAGTGCCGCATCAACATTTGCCTTGAGGGGGACAAACCTTCCGCCCCTGAGTCCCCTGTCAGCAGTGATTACAAGTTTTGACTTACAGTCCTGAATCCTGTTTTTTAGAGATTGTGAACTGAATCCGCCGAAGACAACACTGTGTATTGCACCTATCCTCGCACATGCAAGCATGGCTATGGGCAACTCAGGTATCATAGGCAGATAGATGGTTATCCTGTCACCTTTTTTAATTCCATTTTTTTTAAGGACATTTGCAAATCTGTTGACCTCATAATAAAGCTGCTGATATGTATATGTCTTATAGCTTCCGTCATCTCCCTCCCAAATAATTGCTGCCTTATTTCTTATCGGTGTATTTATAAATCTGTCAAGGCAGTTATAGGATACATTCAGTTTTCCGCCTATAAACCACTTTATATCAGGTTTCTCAAAATTCCATTCAAGAACCTTATCCCATTTTTTGAACCATGTAATATGTTCTTCTGCAATTTCAGACCAGAAGCCTTCAGGGTCATCTATAGACCTTTTGTATATATCCTCATATTCCTCTAAACTTTTTATATATGCCCTTTTACTGAATTCCTTTGAAGGCGGGAATACCCTCTTTTCAGCCATCAATACATCAATTGCCTCTTTTGACATTAATAGTTTCTCCCTTTCAAAAAATATTGAGAGAGTATAACCTATGATGTTTATTTTTAAAAGATTTTTTTGGGTGAGTTTTTTGGGGAAGGTTGTTCTTAATCTTTTTTTGCCTCAACTATAATCCTGTCTTTGTAAACTAAATCCTTATCTGTCTTTTCATAAGGGATGCCATCTATCTCAACATAAGGCTCTGATGAAACAAGATTGAGCCTCTGTCCTTTCTGTGGCGGTGATAGGAGGACATTCCTTCCGTGTCCAATCTGAAGTCTGAAATTATCAAGAGAGCCAAAGTAGAACTCTTTAGTGCCGCGACCCTTTTTTGCATGGGATATGTCCAGAGGAATCCAGCCGTAGTTTGGGAGAAGAACCTCTACACTGCAGTGAAATCCAACCTTGCAGTAATTTGGTGCTACCTCGCCGAATGGTAAATCAAAGTTTGATACCTCTCTTGCCGGTATCCCTGCCGCCGTGGCAACTGCAGAAAATAGGGAGTGAAAGTCTATACAGTTTCCCTTCTTTACGGTGCATGCCCTTCCTACATCCCCTGTTCCAAACCCGGGGGCAGTCTTGTCATACTCCATATTGTCATATACATAATCATAGATTGCCTTTACCTTTTCATAGTATGTCTTTTTATCCTTCATCAGTTCCTGTGCAATCTTTTTTACATCTTTATTAACAGCCTTATACTGATTCTCTTCAAGATAAAGTCTATATTGTGTAATGTCCCCATCTAATTCACCAACCTTGTCAGGCTCAATTTTATTTATCGCCTGATATCTGTCGGCAAGATAATTCATTGTTACCCTTATCTCTTTCTCATTTGGATTTTTTACTTTTATATAGAGGAAGCTGTTTCCATATTCAGGCTCATAATGGACTGTGGCAGGGGAGGGGGAATCTACTTTTATATTATAGACCTCCTGATACCTGTCCGATTGTGGATATGGCAGCCAGATTTCTACAGTCTTTGCATTTTTGGGTATCTCCTTTACAATCGCTGTATATTTTATGTCAAGCCTTTTAATCTCTCCTCTATCAGCAGAAACAACATTACCTGTCAATAAAAGAATTAAGCCAATTAAGAATATTCTAATCAATAGCATATTACCCCCTATTCAAAGAGTATCCCTAATTCAATATTCTTCTGAATCTGGTTAATATAACCCTCCCCGTATTTCAGGAAGTGAATCATTTCATCCCCACCGAGGTCAGAGACCATTGAGTATCCGACATTCCCTTCCTTCCAGAAGAGGACATTGAACCCCTTATATTTATCAACATAAATCTCCTTCTCCCCCTCTTTTATGATTCTTCCCTCAGGGAGCTTAAGATTATTTACATCAAATATAAACATGGATAATTTATGCCCTTTTCTATCAAATGCAATATATGCAACCCTTCTCTCTTTCAGATAGTGGAGATTTACCTTTGGTGAGCTGATACCCTGCCATGACAGCCCCTGCACATCAAATATTCTCTCAAGCTCTGTCCTGCTTGACGGCATTTGCTCATCAAATATATCTACAATTGTATTACTCAGATGGTTGTTTACTGATTTTACGGCAATTGTGGAGGCCGAGACATTTGCAGAGAGATAATAAAGCGGGATAATTGCTAACAGTAGAAGTGCAGCTACAGCAGAGAAAGTATAAACAGGCTTTAAGTTAAAGGCAGGGAATAAATCTGTAAAACTCCACTTTTTCTCGGATTCCTCAATGGAGTTGATTATCCTGTTCTTTAAATAAAGAGGGGCTTTCTCTATCCTTATCTTTTTTGCAATAGGTTTTAATGCACTAATAATTTCAAACTCCTGCCTGCACCTCTTGCAGACCTCAAGATGATTTTTAACCTTATAAGCCTTTCTCCCCTTTAATTCACCGTCTATCAGGGCGCTGATATAATTATTTATAGATTTACAATCGTTCTTAAAAAACATAAAATCTCCCTCTTTTTGTTATATCCATTTATAAATACCCCATTTTCTTTGCATATTCAGAAAGATTTTTATAAAGCATCTTTCTGCCCCTGTGAAGCCTTGACATCACCGTTCCAACAGGGCATTTTAAAACATCTGATATTTCCTGATAAGAGAAACCCTCTATATCAGATAATAATATCACACTTCTAAATTCTTCAGGCAATTCATCAAGTGCTGATTTGATTTCACTGTCAAATGTTTCTTTTGTCAAATCATTAGAGATATCATCTTTAGATAGCAGATTGTCTCTATCTGTCAATTTGTCAATAAACTGTTCTACACTATGAAAATCTACTTTTTCAGGCTCTTTTTTCTTTTTTCTGTAAATATTTATAAAGGTGTTTCTCAATATACTAAATAGCCATGCCTTTATGTGGGTGTTTTTTTTGTATTTATCGAAGAATTTGTAAGCTCTTAAATATGTCTCCTGAACCAAATCCTCTGCATCACCTTCATTTCTTGTTAGTTTAATGGCAAAGTTATATAGGGAATCAATATGCGGCAGTGCCAGCCCTTCAAACTCTTTTTTCCTCACCTAATCCCTCAATATTACTAAACAAAAAATATATAAAAATTATTCCCATTAAAGTAATTTTGTTATATGATAGCACAAAGAAATTTTTTAGGAAAGGAGGTGAATGGTTTGGCTCATGCTTTTTCTTCAGGCAATTAGAGTTATTTTATAAATAAAATGCAGGTATAAGAGGAGGAATATCATGAAGGCATTTA
>Ga0209317_1000344_pt1 | contig 57444 bp, 58 predicted proteins | sample RifGroB2_FD_183994 | JGI IMG/M metagenome (GOLD analysis project Ga0209317, IMG submission 183994) | Soil microbial communities from Rifle, Colorado, USA - Groundwater B2 (SPAdes) (version 2) | ecosystem: Environmental > Terrestrial > Soil > Unclassified | place: Rifle, Colorado | collected...
TACCGAGTCGGTCCCCCAGAGCACCCGCTCGTGGCCGAACCCCTTGACCAGGGTCCCTAGGATGCCGCTGCAGTAGCGTGGGTTGCTGACGGCGCTGGCGGCAAAGACCGAGCCGAGCTCCGCATAGACGTTGCCGACCCCATGCTCCTGCGGGATACGCGCCAGCTCCGATACCCACGGGATGTAGCCGTTTTTCTCGAACTGCCCTGCATCCCCCTTTGAAGGGGGCCCCCCGGAGCGGATCGCGGAGTGGTAGATCACAAAGGTGAGCTGCGGCCAGTCCTTCGCCGCCTTCGCGATGTCGCCCGGACCGGCGTAGCGCCAGCTGGGGATGCGCTTTTGGTACCCCGAGGGGAGAAGCCCCTTGTGGATGCAGACGATGGGTATCCCGGCCTTGAGCATCTTCTCGTACGCGGGATAGGCGAGCTTCTCGTCGTCCAGCCGCCAGGGCCATCGTGAATGCGATGGGGAGCCGAGCGAGTACCCCTTCCAGCTGTCCGGTCTGAGCACGATCGCCTTGTCCAGCTCGTCGAGCCATCCCGGCTGCCCCGGAGTGAAGACGGCGTGGGCCAGCATGCGCCGGGAGCCGGCCAGCGCGTTTATCTTCTCCCGCGCCCCGATGGTCTCGGGGTTGTGCAGGAACCACCCCTCGGGCTGGTCCGAGGGGGCGCTGGATAGAAGGGCCACGGTGGTGTCGCTTTTATCGAACACCTCCTTTATGTAGTTCTCGTACCGGATGCTGGCGAGGGTGTTCTTGTGCCCCTTGAGCTGCGGGTTCCATTGCCTGGCTAGCTCCCTCAGCCCGAGGATCCCGGTCCGGGTGTAGCGCTCGCTCACGAAATGGGTCTGCACATCGAAGACGAACTGTTCCTGCAGCGCGGCCAGGCGTAGAGCCGCGGCCCCGGGGTCGGCAGCCTCGGCCGGGTCCACCGTGAACAGCGGCCCGTGTACCGCATTGAGGGCGATGAACGCCGCGGCCATGCCCGAAGCGCTGGCAAGAAAGCTGCGGCGTGAAATCCCGATACGGCGCGACAGGACCTCCGCCATATCCAGGAGCCTCCCCTCGACGCTGCGCTGCTGCGGAGAGCGGAAATCCCCCTCCGTGCCGGGAAGGTTTATCGGCAAAGGAAACTTGTGTTCAGGCATGGGTAACCCCCTCTTCTCAAGGTTAAAAAAAACAAAGGCAACTATACCACGCAGGAGAAGCCATGCCTGTAGCATCGCCCGGGGATCCGGCGGCGCCCCCCCGCCTCTTTCTCTTGCTATACTGCTGTGGTCTTTCATGGGGAGGATAAAGAAGATGCCCGAACAGATCTCCAAGTACCCGGATGTGACGCTGAAGATCCTCAAGGAGGCCGGTGCCGTCTGCGGCGAGGGCGCACCGCAAAAGATCCTCACAGCCTGCCCCCCCGAGCGCTTCTGCTCCCTCCCTTCCGGCGAGATCTGCATCTACGGCATAGCCGACATCCCGATGATGACCCAGATAACCGAGCAGGAACTGGCGAGGGTGGTCTGTCCAGGCGAGAAGAAAACAGCCGGGGAAACAGGGGGGGGGCCACCGTTTATGGGGGTGGGACTCGGAGCGGCATTCCTGGCGGGACTCTGGATGGGGAAGTTCTGGCGCGCGAAGAGACGAAAAGAGCAGGACTCCCGCTAGCAGCTACCCTTTCGCGGAGTTCCCGGTGAGGCGGCGGATGACATCTGCATGCTCTGCTTACGTCGTTTCAGGGGCGGCTGGCGAGGTACTCGCCAAAGCGGACGTCGATTTCACGGATATGGTGGGTGATCCAGTTTTTCAGAAAGGAGATGGTCTCGAAGGAGAGATGCCTGTCGCCATCCTGGAAGTCCTTCTGGAGCTTGGCGATCTTCAGCACGAACCGGGAGTGTTCTTCCCTGTGCTCCTCGAGCTCGGGATAGGCGCTCTCCGCCATGTGCCTCTCCTCGGTGTAGAAGTGGTACGTGGCGTAATTCAGCAGGTCGTGTATCACCACCCCCAAACTTTCAGCCGGAGCGCCGTTGACGAAGTCATCGTAGGCCCTGTTCAGCAGCTGCACCAGGTGCTGATGATGCTGGTCGATGTCAGCGTCATGCACGGAAAAACTATCGTCCCACTCGATCAATGGCATGAAGCACTCCGACACGGGGAGGTGAGCACCCTGCTGACACGTTTAATTAAGATGCGATTTCCACGTCCCAATGATACTCCCCGCCCCTTTGCTGTCAAGCCCGCCCTCCAGAAGCAGCCGTTGCGGCCGCAGCCACAAAGCCCTTCTCCTCGGTTTTCAACGATCCAGCTTCCATAACGCCCAGTTTCGGCTTATCTGTTGCGATTTCACCTACGCTGAAAAAATTGACACGAGCTAATTTGTCATCTATTGTCTCTTTAATTATTTTAACATTGACAGATAGACGACAATACTAAACCACCCGCGAGGATGGGACGGAAAGCCCATAGGGTCTCACTGAGACAGCCGGGTCGCCGAAATATCACACGATATTAAGCGACCCGGCTTTTTTTGTGTCCACCGACCTCGCTGTTACGCCAGCCGCCAGATCGAAGTGGTGCGGCTCTGCAGGAACGCGACCTCAACGTGATTGCACCCCTGAGCTTCAGGCGGCAGTAAGTATACTGGAGGACATGGTATGGGAGCGATTATAGACACCTTGCTCATAGGGAAGCGTGAAATAGGGGTGATAGAAAAGAGGTACCCCCATTGCGTGATAAGGAACATGACCAACACGATGCAAATTACTCAGCGATACAGGCTGATCATACCGGACGAAGATCTGGATGATGACTATTACAACTTTCTGGTGGAAAACAGCATCGCAATGTCTTCGATGAACTTTCGATGCAGATTGGAAAGCGACAGCAAGTTTACTGAAAGGATGAAGGCCAGGCTGCACTGGCTGAGACAGGAACGTAAAGGCAACGTCGAAAGCGATGAATGAAAACCAGATCCGGATCGACGAAGCCGCACCCGACAACCCAAACGAAAAAGGAGACTCCCATGTCACACAAAACGATCCTTTACAGCGTACGAGTAGGAGTGGTCGCCGTTGTTTTTACGGCAGGATATCTCTGCGGTTCCATGACGGAGCAGCGCAGTGCGGATGCGCAGATGGGAGAGTTCGGGGCGGAGTTGATGCAGAGAGCGGCGGGGAGCGGAGGAATTGTCGGGAGTGTGGCGCAACTGGGCACCACCATCACCGACATGGAGAAAAACGTGAGCGGCCTGCAGAAGAATATAGACACGCTAAAGAAGGTACGGGCTGCACTGGGGCCGAAATAGCATCCTCGTCCCGGGACAGAAAAAGCAAAGGGGCTATCCGGCAACGGATAGCCCCTTTGGAATCATTGATGCCCTGGGCTGCGATTTTTCTGCGGTTTTATATTTTGAAATAGAACGTGGCACCTTCATTGATTACCGAATTTGCCCACACTGAACCCCCATGACGATCTATGATGCGCATGACCGTGGCCAGACCGATACCGCTTCCTTCATACTCCGAGCCATGCAGCCGCTCGAAGGCGCGAAACAGCTTATCCTTGTACGCCGTATCAAAGCCCACCCCGTTGTCCTTCACGAAGAATACCTCGTCGCCGGCAATCCCTACTTTGCCAAACTCTATGCGCGTGATCGTATTAGCCGAGGTGTATTTCCATGCATTTCCTATAAGGTTTTCCAACACCTGCCGCAGCAGGGTCGGGTCACCCGAAGCGCAGAGGCCTTTACCGATTATAAAGTCAGCCTTTCGCTCCGGCGAGACTTCCTGCAGCTTCTCGCAAACATGGGTCGCCAGATCACTGAGGTCGACCACCCCTTTCACGAGATTCGATCTACTGATCCTCGACAGCTCCAGAAGACCATCGATCATCTCACCGGCATGCCGGCTTGCCCTGCGGGCATTTTCCAGGTAGTCATGCGCATCACGGGGGAGATCGTGGCCAAAATCCTCCGACAGGATTGCCAAATAACTGTTGATGTGGCGCAGCGGCGCACGCAGGTCATGGGAGACCGAATAGCTGAAGGCCTCCTGCTCCTTAAGCGCCAGTTCGAGAAGATGGGTTCGCTCCTGTACACGACCATCGAGTTCGGCATTCAGACTTTTCAACGACTCTTCCGACCTGATCTTTTCCAAGGCGATGGCGAGATAGCCTGCCACCCTCTCCCAATGGCTGATCATCTCAGGTGAAAAAGCTCCTCTGCGCAGGTCGTTGAACTGCAACAGCCCCAACCGTTGCTGCCCTATCACCAAGGGGATCAGGGCTACCGATTCGAATCCTTCCTTGTTGCAGCGCTTGCGGGTATGGCCTAAACCACGGCCCTCGCCGATAGAGGCGAGGAGACCAGTGGTGCTGTTGGTACAGAAACTCCCTTGAGCGGTGAAGAACGGGTTCTCGCGGTCGAATCGCCCGCTTATGACACTGCCGCACAGGCAGTCCAGCACGGGGTTGCCATCACCATCCCTGATAACCTCGCCGTTTTCGTCCTTGCGGCACAAGAAGTTCTCCCCGGCGGTGAAATCCGCTGGGAACCCCTGTGCTACAAAATAGGGGAAATCGTCGCCGTCACGCAACCTGATTCCCACCGCGGAGCAGTCGTACTGCTTTCTAAAGAAATGCATCGTCGCCGAAATCAGGTCGTAGATGCCCGTACTTTCATTCACAATGCGGAGAAATTCTATAGTCGTTCCACGCTCCTGTTCAGCCCTTTTGCGTTCGCTTATGTCTCGAACCACTGCCATAATTTCGACAGGGTTCCCGTTTTCGTCCCGCCTCAAGGTCGTTATCAGTTCAACGGGAAAAACGGATCCGTCCTTCCTTTGGTACTCCTTCTCGTACAAATCGGAAAACCCACGGGTGAGGACTTGTTGCTGAACGATATCGGCCTCAAAGAGATGCCATTTTTCAGGTGTCAGTTGAATATATGTCTTCGCAAAGAGTTCCTCTCGCTCATAACCCAACATGGCGCAGTAAGCATCATTGCACAGCAACACCCTGCCGGTCATATCGACGCATACGCATGCGTCTCTCATGACTTCCAGGATCTCATTATAGTTTTCTGCGGGACTTGTCACGGGGCTCTCACTGAAGACGAAAGGTAATATTCGGGCCTGAATGATACTTAAAACATGAAGGTTTGACAATAGAGAAGGTAGCGGATGACCATTTCCGCCGCGCATGCGGGCATAAAGCTTATTGGAGTGTCCTGGCGCGCTTTCTCGGACTCTTGCACAAAATATGGTGGGATTGTTTACTGGGGGGAAGTGAGGGGAGGAGGCCGTATCCGGTGTCTTGCAACTCATCCATTATGTCAACTGCAATATTCAAAGCAGCCGGGGCTTTAAGGACGATTAGGGGTTGCAAGAGAGGATGCACGAACTTCAGCGGATAAAGCAAAAGGGCTACCCATTACTGGATAACCCTTTGATTTTATTATTGGTGCGAGAGAGGGGACTTGAAGAAGAATGACAACGGCCCGTTTTCACGTTGAAATCTGCCAGCCTCGATTTATCGGTGCCACCAAAAAAGCCATCATTTTTTGCAGGCCTCCGCCGCTTCCACAAGTCTGGCCGTGGCCTCGTCAGAGAGGAGCCATCCCTTAGCCGCCGGTGATGTCGGCAAGTCTCCGGGCAGTATCCGTATCGGAACCGAGCTTTGCAGCACCACCGGCGCCACCGGCCTCTTGAACAGTGAGCACCCTGTCAATGCGCTGAGAGACAGCGCCAACATCGCCGCCGGCAATAGCCGCGCGACCGTCCTGGATCTCCGCTTCACGTGCATCCTCCTTCCGTCTGGGAGCCCCGTCCTCCCAGGCCTTCAAAAGCGCCAGGAGGACGGAGCCGATGATGGTGACAGCCGCCAGGATGGAGTTCATCATCCCGCGGCCACCCTGGGAATCGGAGCTGCAGCCTGCTCCTCCTCCGCTCCCGTCACTTTGACAGCTACGTCCACCGCCGAACGCGCCAGCTCCGAGACCTCATGCTCCTTGGTGAGTACCGGCGGCAGCTTTGCCGCCACGGAGGCGTTGACAATGCCGGTGATCTTCTCCACCAGCTTGGCCTCATCCTTGGCGTTGTCTTTGCCGGGGATGAAGTAGCAGACCACCGCCACGAAAACGGCAATTGCCACGGTCTCCAGCGTCACGGTCCCGGTGGCCAGGACCTCCTTGAGGAGGAGCGCAATGGAGCCCAGAAGGCCCACAGCGGTTGAGTGCCAGTCCTTGGGTACGGTGGGGACATTGATGGTTACCTGTGCCATAGCTTTTTCCTTTCTGTGAGAGGTTACGCGGTGGCCTGGATCATGGACTTGAGAGCTACCGCCTCCGCATAGGTGAGCCCGTCCTTTGCCGCTTTCATTACCTGGTCGATCTCCGCTTTGCTCACGCCGTCGCGCCGCAACCACGAAGGAAGAAACTGAATCTGTGAGGCATCCGCCACCGCCCGGTCCAGCCGGTAGAATGCGGCCACGTCCTCCGCCTCCTGGAGAAGCTGCGCCGGATCGGCGGCGTTGATGGCCGCGATGGACTTTGGACCTATGGCGCCGTCCGCCTTTACACCAGCGGCCTCCTGCATCCACTTCGCGCCACGTCCACCGGCGTTGACCACGTGGTCATACAACCAGGTGGCCACCCGCTGGTCCACTACGTCGCCGCAGCGGTTGGCATCCCAGAAGTTGGCCCGGTAGAAACTGAGCACCCACCCCTGGAGGGTGTTGTCACACTGCAGGACCGCGTTGAACTGCCGCACCCACTCGCGCCAGGAGCTGGTCCCGTAGGCCGGCTGTTTGGTCACTGTCTTCTTGGCCTTGTCGATAAAGACCCACCCGGCCCAGGAGGGATGATGCTTCCGGGCTATTCCCTTATAGGTTTCTCCACCGGTGTCCGCCGGGTTATTGGCATACCCACCCTCGTTTCCCATCACTTCCCGATGTGCCTTGCTAAAATCTGCCATGCCCCCCTCCTTACCTTCCGGTGATTAATCCCCGCGTGAAATCGACGGGGCCTGATACGTCCTCTTTGCCTTGCTCCACATTTGCCAGGTAGCCGAGCGGCCTCCCCAGCGCGCCGGCCGGCAGACCTGAAGCCATCCCCACCAGGGTGAGCACATCCCGCACCGCGCGCTTTGCGCTGCCGTCCTCTACCGTCGCAGAGTAGACCGAGAGGGGGGCCCGGAGCGCGCTTTCGATGGTCGAGACGGAGGGGGAGGTGGCCAGCCGGTCATCATAGGTTTTCTCATTCATCATGTTCAAGGTGGCCATGGTAGCTTGTCCCACCACCGGCACCATGGCGGCGCCGCTCCGCAACTGCCCCATGAAGAAGGCATCCAGCACATTGTCCAGGTATTCCCCGTCATCGTCATCGTCCATGCGCCCCCCCATCACCCGGACCAGAAGCTCCGAGACCACCGCGGGGATCATGAAGCCCATCATGTAGATGTAAAAGAGCCGACCGCTCCCACCCCGGAAGCCCAGCTCCCGGACCGTGTTGAGGAACTCCGTCCCCAGTAAGTTGGCCTGCATGTTGAAGTAGCTGTAGAACTGCGTGAACAGGCGCACGAAGGGAGATCCTGTCTCGCTCCTGGAGATGTCCTCCGGGTTGAAAGAGCCCTGGGTCTCGCGCACCGCCGAGTCCGCGCGGCGCACCGCCTCCTTTTCGTCCGCCCCCTCCGCCACCGCTCCGTTGTAACCTGCCGTCCAGGTGGCCACGTCCACGATGTTCTGGGTGGCGTGCTGCAGGAAGTAGCCGTAACGGACCGAGGCGTCCCGCACCTTGGTGTACTTCGAGGGGTCCAGAAGTTGGTCAATCTCGCTCATGAGCTTGTAGGTCTCACCGTCGAGACGCTCCGCCATGAAGATGGACCGCTCCGCCGCGAAGCCGGCCACCTCATGCGGCGCACGTAAGAAGCGCCACAGCGCCCTGCGCATCTCCCCCCCGTCCACCTTCAGCATGGAGATGGAGAGCCCGGTGAACTGCTGCAAGGCGTTGGTGACGTTGAGCACCATGGCCTGCAGCCCGGTCCTGCGCCTCATCGCCTGCCAGATCCTGTCAAGCCCTTTCCCACCGAACCCCTTGGAGCCAGAAGAAAGGGATTGCTTGGCGGATCTCTCCAGCCAGGGCATGAGCATGTCATCGAGGAGCGTCTTGTCCCACTGGTCCAAGAGGTCCGCCATGCCCTGGTCCGCGATGACGCGGGTGACATCCTTGACGCGCGGCTCCAGGTGGATGAAGCGCAGCACCTTGTCTATGTGAACCGGCGCCAGGCGCATATCCAGGGAGAGCGCCTTCCGGTAATTCTCCACGCGGGACTTGGTGAAGCCGCGCCCGGTAGTGGGCCGGTCCGGGAAAAGTCTGGAGCTGTTTTCCAGCACCACGTCCCTCCCCTCCCGGATGGCCGCTTCCGAGACAATAAAGGGGTCCGTTGCCGCCGGGAAGTAGCCGCCGCGGTAGATCCCCCAGGGGGTATCAACGGGGTGTGCGGTCACCTCCGAGAAATAGAAGCCGTACATATCGCGGTGTGCCGCCTGCGCCTGAGGTTTCAGCTCGTCTAGGAGATCCCATACCGATTGAACGAAATCCCAATCCGCTTTGGTGAGCACCCCCTCCTGGTGCATCCGGTCCAGGAACATCTCCCAATTCCCGGTTGCCAGCCCCCCGTCCTCCGCGATGTACCCCCACTGCCTCCCCACCAGGAGCTTGGCCAGGTTCGACTCATTCCCGGTATGCAGGAGCGCGCCCAGGATCTCCGCCTTAGACCGGAAGGTGTACCCCTTGAGGCCCAGTTCCGGGGCCGAGATGTCCCGCGGCGCAAGGGAGTCCTCCAGGGGGCGAAACAGTTCCCGAAACCGCTGGATGTAATCGGACTTGTCCGTGCGGTAGCGGTCCGCCGCCTCGCTTATCGGTTGCCAGATGTACCGGCGGAAAGGTCCGTTGAAGTTGCCGCCGTCCATGGCGTCCGCCCAGGACTCCACCCGGCGAAGAATCGAGCGGAAGCCGGCAAAGGTGAGCCCCACCTTGTCCCGCATGGTAACGCCTCGATCCGCACCAAGGCCGTCTGAGGAAAGCCCCAGCTCATCCAGCCGCCGCGCCAGATCCCCAATCACCTCCTCCTTGGACACCAGCGCGCCGTCTATCTCCACCATGCGCTCCCGGCGGGAGAGGTGCCAAAGGTTGTCAACCGCGTCCTTCATAGCGAAGAAGTCGGAGGTGGACAGCCGAGCATAGGGGACGGCTCCCTGGGTGGCCACGTCCACGGCCATCTGGAGGTCATCAAAGAGCTGGGGGTTGTACTTCCGCACCTTCTCCAGGTAGACCAGTGCCCCCCCTTCCACCTGGGGACCTATGCCATGCGCGGAAAGGATGGCCCTGGCCGCGTTCACCAGGTCGATGTTGCGGGTCTTGGCCAGCTTCTCATCCGGTCCGAAAACCCGCTTGAACCCCTCCAGCGCCTTCTTGATGTCCTTCTCTATGCGCGCTGCCTCGCGGTACAGATAGAAGTTGAGGAGCTGGCGCTGTTTCGCCTCCGCCGCGCCGGCATAGTCCTTTTTTTGGGCCAGCGCGTAGGCCTCCCGGCCGGCTTTGCGTTCCGCCTGCGCGTACAGGTCCGGGAAGATGGAGCCCACCGTCCGGGTGGCCATGGAAAGACGCGCCGCTTCCTTGAACGTCTCCGCGCTGGGGATGGACTCCCTGGCCGCACGCCTGGCATCCTGCTCCGCCTTCTTCGCTTGAGCCGCCTCCTCGCGCAACTTGCGAACTTCCTCCTGGCGCGCTCCGCGCTCTATGGCCAGGGCCAGGTCCTTCTCCGCCTGCAACCATCGGCGCTCATACTCCCGCTCCCTCTTGGCCCGGTCCAGCGCCTCACGCGCCTCCTCCTGCGCCGCCTGGACGTAAGGGCCCACCTCGCGCGCCTTCCTTCTGAGCGCGCGCATCTCCGCACGGAGCACCCTGGCGCTCTCCTCGCTGTGTACGGCGCTTGCCGCCTCATCCGCCAGGGAGCCGTCCATCATCATGTTCCCGTACTGCTCATTCATGCGTGCGGTCACTTCCGCCGCCACCCACCTCTTGAGCGAGGGCGCCGCCACCATCTGGCGCACCATCTCATCCGAGGATTCAAACCCGAAGAGTTCCGCCACCAGGGACGGGTTGACACCCCCCTCCGCCGCGTAGATCCGCCCGAACCCCCTGGGGAGCTTCTTGACGAACTCCTCACCGTAGGAGGAGACCAAGGCCGCACGATCCAGTTTCATCGGTGCCGGTCCCTCGCTGCCGTCAAGCATCTTCCCGGTGGAAAGGAAGTGAAAGACCCGGTAAACCGGAGACTGGACTGCCTCCGCCATCACCTCCGCGGTCATCTCCTCCTTGCGCTCCTTCCACCATGACTTTTGCTCCCTGAGGAGTTCCTGCAGCGCCGCCTGTTCCAGGCGCTCCACCTCCTCCTCATGCGCGGCCTCCAGATCCTGGCGGTACGCCTCGAACATCGCGGGGCTCATCCCGGCCTCCTCCGGGGTGGCAAAGATCGGCGCGCGCTCCAACTCCGCCCTCGCCTGCGTGACGCTTGCCTCCGATGCCAGTAGCCGGTCAAAGACACCGCGCACGTCCGGGGTGAGTTCCACCTGGGAAGCACGCAGCGCGGATACCAGCCGCTTAAGCCACTTCTTGAAGGTGCGGAACATCTGGCGCAGCGACTCGCTGGGAGCCTTGCCCTCCTGCAGGTAGGCCAGGAAGGAGTCCGCCCACTGCTCATGAGCCTCGCGCGGGATCGGCGCGTCATCCGGTAGTTCCGCAATTCCTAATTGCTCCTTGGCGGTCTGCCAGTCCGCTCTTACCTGGTCCGGTGCGTCCGGTGCCAGCGCGTCCTCCCGGAGTTCCTCCAGCCAAGCGTGGCCGGTCTCATGCAGGAAGGTGGAAAGGTCCGCCTTGGGGAGTAGGCCGATGTCGATCCTGTCACCGCCTGGAATGAAATAGCCGAGCTTCACGCCTACGCCCCCGGAGAAGATAGCAAGGTTGACACCACCAGTGCTTTCTGGGATACTCTGGTTAAGGGAGGTTTCACCGCCTCCCGGCGAAGGCTCCGCACCCCCGGCTTCTATCCGGGGTAAAAGTGGGGCCTTTCGTTTTGCCAAAAGCTCCCTTGGATCGTGGTTGAGGTTGTAAAAGAGATTCCCGAAGGAGTCCTCCGCCACCGAGACCCCCACCTCCACAGTGCGGCCGTTAACCTCCACCGGTGCCGTGAAGACGTGAAAGGCCACGATGTCATCCTTCCGCGGGGAGGTTGGCTCCTGACGCCCTTGGTACTCTCCTTTTCTGATGACATCAGGAATGGCGGGAATGAGCTGCACCCGCAAGGGGTCCGTTGTGAGCCCCCGCTTCAGCTTGTCCCACCCTTTCCCTGAGATCCTGACCTCTCCAAATCCATCCCGGTGCACGCTCTTCCCCTGCAGATGTTCCTTGAAGTAGGCACGCGCCGCCGCCACCGAGTTCTCAGGAGTGAGAGACTCCGCAACCTCCTTGCCCATGAGCGTGGCCACCGGTTCCGCCTTTTGCCACTGGATTTGATCGAGCCGGCGGCGCACCTCCTCATTGCTCATCTGGGAGAGATCGAGGCCGGCACGGTCCAGAAGCTCCTGGGTCTGCTCCAGCATGAGCCGCTCCTGGACCAGCTTCCCGTTTTCGTTCCCCGGAGCATAAACCGCCACCCCCTTGAGTTCGCCAGCTATGGCGTCCAGGAAATCGGTTATGGTGCTCCCCTCCGGGAGGTAACCGGCCTCAACCGCCGCCGCACGCGCACGGTCCAGGGGGAGCCCCTTCTTGCGCATGAGGTTCTTGGCGTCCATGGCCTTCAGTTCGCCGCCGCTGTCCTTAAGCCCACCCAGCCCCTGCACGAACTTGGTGAGGGAAGGACCGAACAGGTCCGAGTCGGCGGGGATCTTCCCGGCGCGCAGCGTCTCCAGTATCGGGTCAATGGCAAGATCCACGTTGCGCCAGGGTGCCGTGGGGAAGTCGCTCCGCAGGTTCAAGGGCTTTTCCTGGTACTTCGCCGCGGCATCCTTCCCGGTCTGCTCCGCGCGTGCCTGGTAGTGCTCCGCCCATAGCTTGGCGTAAACCTCCGCAGTCCCCTGGGGAAGCTTTGCGCCCAGGAGCTGGCCCAGCACATCGTCATAGACCTGGCGCGCCCCCTCGCTCCAGTGGGGAGGAAGAGGCTCAGCCTCGCCGTGCAGCCCCTCCGCCTCCTTGAGGAGACGCTGGACGGTCTCCGCGCGCTGTGCCTCAAACTCTTGCGCCTCGCGCGCGGTCATGTCTCCGATCCTCACCCGGAGGTCCTGGGAAAGGTCCGCGTGGTGCTCCGTGCCGGCAATCTTCGCGGTGTACTCGCCCAAGGGAATGGTGATGTCTCCGCCGGTGGCCACCGCCTCCTGGAGATCCTTCCGGGAAACGCCCACCGTCTCCGCCACCGCCGCCGGGTCCATGCCTCTCTCCTGCCAGAACACCGTCCAGGCCTCTCCGGGAGCAAAGACGTTCTGAATGTCACCTCCCACCGTGAGGGTGTCCACCAGCTCCGCCAGCTTCTCCGGGAGTCGGTCCTTCAGCTTGGTGCGTTGGGTGGCGTCACCCAGGGCGGAGAAAAACTCCTGGCTGGTCTGAGCTGCGCGCGCGGCCTTGGCGTCGGAATAGAACCCGGCACCGGCCGGGACCAGGCCCAACCAGGCCATCCCGCTAGCAGTTTTCCACGCCACATCCCAGAGGCGCGCGCCGATCTCGCCGGCTGTAGCCTCATCGAACTCGCCAGAGGTGGCCAGCTTGCTCACCTCCTCCGCCACCACGTTGCTGATCTCCTGGGCCACCTCAGTCCCGACCTCCGCCCCTACGCCCAGGGCAAAGTCTTTTCCGAAGCGGGTTGTGGCGCGGCTCATCGTCTGTTGCACCAGACCGGCCTCCACCGCCTTGGTAGCGGCACCCGTCACCTCACGACGCAGGAGCCGGCGCACCGGAGCGGAGAGAACCTTGAGCCCCACCCCCTCCAGCGCACTGTTGACCACTCCCACCAGTGACGCAGCCGTGGCCGCGGTCCCCTTGTCGATTTGCTCACCGTTCGCTCCCCGGATCTCCAGGAGCCCCTGGTACGCATGGCCAGCTTCCACCTGGCGCACGTCCTCCAGCATCCCGACAGTAGCACCGGTGCCGAAAGCAGCGGAGAACGCGGCCGGGACGGTGATGACCTCCTCCGGGAGCGCCACCTGGGGACCGGCCTGGCCTGCAAGCGCGGCCACCCCGCCGGCCGTCATGCCGGCGCCCAGCCCTAGCTTGAGGGACTTCTTGCCGCTCTCCCACATCTGGCCGGCTATCTGCGCCGCTGAGAGGAGCCCCAGGTCCTTGGTGCCGTCTATGACCTCCTGCCTGCGCTCTACCTCGCCCCCCAGATAGACCAGCTTTCCGGCCGTGCCCAGGGAGTCATCCCCCAGGAGCTGCTGGTAAAGAAGGCGCCCCTGCTCCTGCTGGAGCTGCCCGGAATCGAAGGCGGAGGCTATGGCTTGTCCGGTGCGTCTGACTGCCTGCGGGAAGTCCTTGAGCGACTGGAAAGCCTTTTCCAGCACGGAGAGGTTTTCCCAATCGTCATGAGCCACGGCCGCATTTTCGTGTGCAGAAAGGAAGCGCGCCACACCGGGAGAGTGAGCCGGCAACATCTCCAGTTCCCGCGCCTTCACGCGCCGCTGCGCCTCCTCCCCACCATCGAGGCGCAAAGCCTCCACCGGAACCCCTGACCGCTGGGAGATCCGCACCAGAGCACTCTCCTGCTCCGGGTTTTTGGTGGCGGTCAGGTAGCCGGTACGCGCCAGCTTACCCCTGCTCTCCTCGCTCTCCTCGTCCAGGAGCTGCCCGTATTCGTCGTTGAGTCCCGCCACTATTTGCCCCCTTTCGCCTTGCGCGCCTGGCCGCGTGCATAGGTAGAGATGATGTCACCCTCCGAGGTGGAGAGACCGCGGCGCTTGCGCTCCGCCGTGATAGCCGCCCGGTGCGCCTTGGGCACATCGTCCAGGGTCATCCGGTAGGCCGGCTTATCGAGGGGTGACCAATCCACATCGACCTCATAAAGCGCCTCGCGCGCCATCTCCGCTACCTCCGAGGTTTTGGGGGCGCGGCCGTTGTCCGCCTTGAAAGCGGCCTTGCGTTGCTCGATGTAGCTAATCACCTGGTCCGCCTTTTCGGTTTTCGGCTTGATCTTCGCGGCGCCCAGAATGCGCTCTATTTCCCTAGTCTCCTTGTAAAGGGTGTCCTGGTTCGCCGCCGCGCGGCGCGCCTCCAGACTCGCACCCTGGGAAGGAGAGAGCCCCCCGGTGGCCACCATGGCGTTGATGTCCGCCACCGCCAGGTCCGCCGGTGAACTCCAAAGATCTGCAAAGTTGCGCCGCTGGTTGACGAGTTCCTGTTTCTGCTGATCCACCAGGGACCGGCGCTCATTGCGTTCCGCCCTCGACTCCCGGCGCTCCGCGTCGGCGCGCACCTCCGCCTGGATTCCCTTGAGGATGTCGTTGGCCTTGTCCGGGTCCGTCCGTTGCAGGGTGAACCATGCCTCTTTGGGGATGTCGCCAAGGGACGGAATGCGCCCAGCCTCGCGCGCCTTGGACATGGCGGAGTAGACGGGAGCCGCCGCCTCCGTCTGCATGATCTTGATGCCCTGCTCCCGCTCCACCGCCATCTGGGTTATCTGAGCCTCCGCGATTTCCAGCGCCTCCGGGTTGCCTTTCAACCTGGTCCTGGCATCGGTGAGCGCCTTGTCCCTGGCGGTCCAGAGGTCCCCGGTGGTGGCCGCAGCCTTGAAGGTGCTGGCCAGCTCCAGCGCCGCGTCCATGCCGGTTTGCTTCACGGTGAGCGGCTTGAGTTCCTTCCTGTAGCGCGCCACATCGGTGGCCACCATGAGATCCTGGTGCTCCTCCAGGAACTGCTGCGCCTCCGCCGGGTTGTCCAGCGCCATGCGCTCTATCCGCTGCCCGTAGGCCTGGGAGGTGAAGGTGTCCAGACGGAACTTCTTGACGGCCGGGTCCTGGCCCTTGTTCTCCGCGTCCGTGATGATGGCCTGGCGCCCCACCGCCAACTCCTGGCCAAAGCGCGCGTCATCGGCGTAATAGTTCGAGATGTTCCGCAGGGTGGATTTTTCCATAGCCTCCTGTGAGGCGTCCCTGGCCGTCTGGAACTGTGCCGAGGCATGAGAGCGGAAGGACCGCTCCACCGTTCTCCGTCGCTCCTCCGCCATGACGTCGAAAGCCTGGCGCTGCTCATCGTTCTGAGCCGTAGCGCGCAGCTTCGCCAGCCCCTCCGTGAAAGTGGCCAGCGTGCTTTCCAACTGCTTTGGGGCATCCTCACCGCGCGTCTGTAGGAAGCCCGGAGCTTTGCCGTCTCCGAAAGCGGTAGCCGTCTCCTGATCGTCCAGCTTTACCCGAAAGTCATAGAGCGCCTTCTCATCGGCCTTCCTCTTCTCCTGCGCAGCAAGGTCCCACATGACGCGGCTGGCCTTTTCCAGCCCCGCGGCGCCGGCCGTGGGGACCGGAGCGGGACCGCCAGCCATCGGGCGCGGGTTGAGCGTCGGCTGGACTTGGCTCTGGTTGTAGACGGGAACTCTCATTTTTTGCCACCTCCGAACATCCCGGCGTTCTTTGCACCTACCAGCGCGGTGGACGCCGATCCCGCCGTCTCGCCGGCCGTATTGAACATCCCGGAGGTAAAGGCCGCGTCACCCTTCCAATCCTCCAGTGCGCCCTGTGCTCTCATCCCGGAAGCCGCGTTCTGCGCGTTGTTCAGAATCCGCAGCGCGTCCAGTTCACCGAAGCCGGCGGTGTCCTCCTGGATCTTCGCCGCGCTCCCGGTCGAGGAATCCACCCCGGTGGCGGAATAGGCGGCGTTCTGGGAGGCGATCATCTGGCGCACCTTCTGGCGATGCTCCGAGGCAGCAACGGCGCCCTGCTGTGCTGCCGCCAGCGCGTTGTTTTCCGCCACGCCTTTGTTGTAGTTGCCGACCTTCCGGGCGTTGTCCGCCTGCAAGTAACCGGTAGTCGCGGTGGCCGCAATAGAAATGACAGAAAGCGCCACCGCGGTGTATGCCATGCTCATGGTTGCCCCCCCTCCAGTAGCTCCTTGGAAACGTACTCCAGGAGTTCGTCGTAATCGTCCATGGTGTCCACGGTGAGCACCTTCTCCACCTCGTCAGGCTCCAGGAGTTCCGCCCCCTCGATGGCGTGAACCGTGACCCAGGTGGTATCCGTATGCGTGACCCCCACCCGCTTCATGCCGGCCTCAGAGGAAAGGATGAAGGGAGCGGAAAGCCTCTTCATTCCCTGCTCCGTGAAAACGGTGATGCACCCCTCCATGAGGAAATTGAGGTGCCCCTGCAGATGCACCTTCCCCACAATGAGCGTGCCGGCCGGTATCCTAAGCTCCTTGCCGTACAGGCCCGGTGCGTAGTGGTGCACAGCCTCCATCTGCTGTTGAGGGAGCTGCAGCATCATCTTTTCCAGTGCCGCCACCTTGCCCCGGATCTCCGGGACGGGGACCGCCTGGATCTCGCTTTCCTTCATGGTCCGTTCCTCCTCATCACGAAATGGCAGAAGGAAGCCCCGAATGGTCCCATGGGCTCCCCTGGTATCGACACCTTAAAGCCCAGCCACATGAGCCACTGGAGCGCCCTCCTATTCTCCTGGTGGACATAGTTCTCCAGGGTGGAGAAAGCGGCCAGCATCTCCCGGACGCAGCCCTTGCAGCGGCGCAGGAAAACGAAGGGGTGACGGTCCAACCGATCGGTTCCCACCATCCAGGGATGCCCGACATCCCCCAGTATCACGCCGGGAGCCACCCCGAACATGCACACCGGTTCCCCGTCGATCATGCCGGTCCAGGAGAGGAGAGATTCATCGAAGGACCGGCGCAGGACCGCCGCCGGCTCCTCCCGGTACGCCAGGAACAGCTCCAGCCGGTCCGCCTGTCTCACCCTCTTGGCCACCTGTTCGATGTGTTCCGGGAGAGCCCGGACGATCTCAGGTTTCATCGTCATGCTCCTTTACAGGCAACTCGCAGCCGCGGAGCTTGTGCGTCATCTTGAGCCGCTCGATGTCCAGCGCGTGGCTGTTGCGACTGTTGTAAAGCTCCTGGATTGATTGCCCCGTTGTCTCCAGAGCTTTAGCCACCGTCTTAAGAGACTCCGCCATGGCAGGGACCAGCTCCGCGTGCTTATCCACCTTGGACGCGTACACCTTGACCAGCGCCGCCATCGCGCCAAAGTTTCCCACCACCAGCCCCACCTGTACCCAATCCACCGCCATGTGTCCCCCCCTCCTCCAGTTCTTTAAGTGTTCGTCAGACCCCGCCGGTGCTCACTTCCGGTATCACCGCGAGCACGGAAAGCGGGAGCGGCTTTTCCTGCCTCACCACGATGCGCGCGGTTTTGGACCATGTGGCCGGGATGCTGATTGACGCCAGGCTGCTGTCCGCTCCCACCATGGAGCTGTCCCTTGTGTAAACCATCAGGTTCGCCGCGTCAGGCCCCGCCAGGACCTCCTCAGACTCGTCCACCAAAAGGCTCACGTGATTCACCAGCTTCTGCGCCGTGCGCAGGTTGCCCTGGCTGGAGGTGATGTCCAGCGTCTCCAGTTGCGAGATGATAGGTAGCCCCACCACAACGGCGCTTGCCGGCGCCGGTAAATTGATCGAGCCCCCGGAAACCACCGCGGTCCCCGCATACTCCCCATCCGCCAGGATGCCCACCGTGAGCCCTTCCAGGTGCGAGAGCCCGGAGACGGAGGAGACAGGCGCCCCGGAGTAGGTGAGCGCAGAATCCAGGAAGATCCCGGCGGACCTGGCAGAGACCCGCTCCAGGTAATGCTTGGTTGTCCCGCTCACCATGCGATCCACCGCGAAATAGACAGCATCTTCCCCACCCTCAGACACGCAGCAAACGGCGCGGAATTGCCCGATGGTGGTGTGGTGGTGCCACCCGGCCACGTCCTGGTCCGGGAGATAGGTGAGGCCCAAGAGCATCCCGTCCTCACGCACTACCCACAGGCAGGAATAGGGAAGGTTCTGGAAGGCCATGTCCACCATGGAGTGGTCCGAAAAAAGATGGTGCGAGATGACGGTGAGGTCGTTCCCGATGAAAGCGTCCTGCTGGAAGGAATAGCCGAGGCTCCGAAGCTGGGAGCCCTTCTCCGTGATGAAAAGCGCGTTGCTGCCGATGATGACCGGAGCGACGTGGGAGCACCCGATGGCCCCCTGGCGCTTGACGTTGACGGAGCTGGGGGTGAGCACCCCGTCACTGGTCCCCTTCATGGTCCACGATCCCCCGGAGGTGAAAAGGATGAGGTCCGACAGCTCCACGATGTGGCGGATCTCCTGGACCTCGCGGGAGGCCACGGTAAAGGAGATGGAGTCATCGTCCAGGACCGGCGTGCTGGTGCCGAAATCGGTGTACCCCTTGGTACGTGAAAACCACAGGGCTTGAGGCTTACCCAGGGACGCGGCGAAGGCTTGACGCTGCTGGTAATAGGTGGTGGCCCCCGGATAGTTCTGGTCACCGCCCCATGCTTCCAGCGCCCACTTGTAGGTGGGGATGGCTGCGAAGGTATAGGTCACCGAGCCGCCGCTGATGTAAGCCTGGTTATCGAAGCACCCCACCAGGTCGAAGGTGTTGGCGTCGATAACCAAAATTTGCCAGGTGCCGTTTGCCGCGGTGGTCCCCACGACCCCCTGGACCGTCACGCTAGAAGCGTTGAAAAAACCGTGGGCGGGTATGGTGACGCGCACCGGGACGCTGATCCCGTCCCCCGGTGTGAGCCCGGTGATGTTTTTGGGGACCGTGCTGGCCATCACCTTATCCGGTAGCCGGTTCACCACGGTGGCATTGACCACGGTTGACGAAACGATGGAGGTGATGAGCACCACCCCGGAACCGCTGTGCAGGTAGAGCCAGGGGACGCCAGGGTCCCCATCGTAGGAAGTACCCTCCGTGTGGTCCGGGCGAACCGTGCCGGTGGTGCCACCGGCTACCGCCTTGTAGTAGTTCGACCCGGCGCGGCGGATGTCGTTCACGGTGATTCCCTTCTGGACCTCCCAGCGCTGCACGGTCGAGTCCGGGGACTGCTCCAGGTAAAGAAGGCGCCCCACCATGTCCGAGGTGAAGAAGGGGACGGTAGAGGTAACGGTGATGTTGCCGGTCACCCCGGAGCTGTACATGGTGATGGTGTCATCTACGTTGACGTCCAGAAATGGCCCCCCGGTATTGCTGAAGGCCGCAAAGCGCCAATCGTGATGATCGTAGCGGCTCAACTGCTGGGGGGGATAGTCCGGGTGGCACAGCGTCATGACGTCCGCGTTCTGGGTGAACTTGAGCCGCTGCAGCGCGGCCTCCGGGTAGATGGTGGCGATGACCACCGGCTGGCCGGCGGAAGCATGTCCCACCGGATAGACAACCTGCCCCCCGTTGGTGAAGACGCGCAGGGTGTAGTCCCCGAAGGCCAGCACGTAGGTCTGGACCGTCGAGAACTGGAAGGGGATGAGGCGCGAAGATCCCCCCAGGTCCCCCACGTAGGTGGTCCCGGTCCGGTTCGACAGTCCACCGTAAGGCCTCACCACGAAGTTGAGGATTTCACGCGCCCCGGAGTAATAGCGGTTGATGTCGCTCCTGGAGTACATCTCCGGTGCAAGCTCGCCGGCTGTGAAAGAGAGTTGGGGAATGCTTTGGCTCATGTGTCAGTACCTCGCCGTGATGAAATCGGATTCCGCCAGGTTCGCCCTGGGGACTTCCTGATTGAGATCCCGCGCCCCCACCCGGAGCACGGTGGCCGCATAGCCCTGGCTAGCCGAGTTGATGAGCCCGGAGGACGTGGCCAGCGGAGGCGCCAAGTCCATGGCCAGGGACCAGCAAAAGAGGTCGATGAAGGTCTGGGGGTAGAGCGCGATGGTGGAGATGCGCGCCGTATAGATGAGGGACGCTTCCGGGATATCCGTGCAAAGTGCCAGGCCGGGGGCCGGTTCGTTCTCCACGATCTCGAAGGGCGCGCCCAGGAGCGTGGGTGCAGAACTGAGAAGGGCCAGCGGTCCGGGATCGAGCCCCCCCAGCGCGGGAAGGGGAATCATGCGCGCCGTGATGCAATCGGCCGGGAGCGCGTAGCGGTAGCCCCATCGTGCCGGCGGGGTTCCCAGATCCGTAAGGTCCGCCGTTCTGGTGGCGAACTTCCACGGCAGCTCACCCAGCGCCCGGTCCAGCGCGCCGTCATAGTACAGACGGCACTGGATAGCCTCGTTGGTCTGGTCCGTGTCCACGTTGCCGAGACGCTTTGAAACGCCGATCTTCCCCAGCGCCATCTGGCAAAGCTCCGTTTTGGTTTTCGGAGTCATGGCCTACATCCCCCCCTTGTTGCCGCCGTAGAGGCTGGATGCCTTCTTCTCCATGTCCATCCCGCCCCCCATGTCCACCCCGCAGTCCGTCACCTGCAGCTCCAGGTTGCGGTCCTCGCCCTGCTGCGTCTCGCTTGCCCGGACTCCCACCACCTTCACCTGGCATTGCATGGTGAGCACCTGGCCCACCTTGGGGAGTTCCTTCATGCCGAGCTTCTTGAGTTCCTCATCACCCAGGTTGAGGCGCAGACCCCAGGGGTATTTGTCCTCTCCGCCGCCGACCGGCATTACTTCGCTGTCCTTATCCCCCTTCTTAGGGGTCATTTTCATAGAAACCATCTTCATGTTTTGGCCTCCCCTGCAGTAAATTGTTGATTTCCCGGATTACAGCTTGACCTCATAGGTGAAGGTGAAGGCCATAACCGAACTTGCCACGCTCGAAGAGAACCACTTGATGAGAGCCTTATTAGTGGCGGGGTTTGCGATGATAGCCGCGCCCTGGCCGGCGTTTGTGGCGCTAAACGCCACGCCAGCAACATCCTCCGCCGCAGCCAGGTCACTAACCACCGGGAGCGTGATTTCCACCTCCGTGTTGGCACCCACCGCCGAAGGCTCCACCGTGATGATTCCCGAAACGGTTACAGATGTCCCCATGCGTAGATACTGGCACTTAGAAACCACCGGATTAGATGCGATGTTTGCCTTGATAGTGGCCACCGGGGTATAGGTCCCGTAACCAATCCCGGAATAGGTAGCGACAGCCGCCCAGCCGGTATTCCCGGTTCCGGATTCCTTAATGTAGATAGTCGCACCGGGGACCCCGTTGGTGCGGTGATAGATCGACCCGACGCCGGCTGCATAGACACCTTCCGGGCTCCCCGTCGAGCGGATGTGCCTCACGTTGGTTTGCATGTCCAGGATGTCGTAATAGTGGCTCGATCCGGTGTTGCCGATTTGCCTGCAGCCGGTCCCAAAGGTGCGCAGACCGGAAAGCGTGAACACGTTGCCGTTGGGTACGTAGTTGTTGCTAACGTTGGTGTAGGTCTGAGCACTTGCCTGGTAGTCATAGGCCTGGGTGCAGACCAAGAAACCAAGGACGCTGTTCCCGGTCACCGTCGCAATGTCCGAGCGGTCCAGGAACACAGCCACGCCGCCGGCAACCAGGTTTTTCATCGGGTTGCCCACCACCGTGCAGTTGTCCCCGAACTTCAAATAGACAGCATTCCCGGATGCATGATTGACCGTTATCGGACAGCCCACCACCGCGGTGCGGTCCATCCGGTAACCTGAGGACATCGAGCCGAAAACCCCGCAGGTCCCGGCCTTGATGTTCACGCCCGTTATGCCGTTATCGTTGGAGTTGGCGTCCGTCCCGTCGATTACCACCCCGTAGGTCAGAGCGTTGATCGTGCCCCCGGTCAACTGGCAGTTGCTGGACCCCGCGAACTCCACGCCCCAGACGGCGCCGGTAAGGTTGTTGCCGGTCCCGCTCCCCCCCGTAGACCTGTCGATGGAGATGCTCATGTACCCGCCGGTGACAACGTTCGAGTCCACCACGTAATCGTCCGCCCGGATACCTATGCCGATGTCATCCGCCACCAGGTTGGTGGTTGGCAGGGTGACGTGGTTGCCGTTGGCCGTCGCCTTCTTGATCGTGCCGCCGTTGTCCCTTTGGATCAAAATGGCGGGGAGGTGATAAGAACTCATGCTCCGGTCAACCACGTTGTAACTCACGTCCGGATTGAGAACGTCCACACCCGATTGAGCCTTGATGAAAACGCACTGAATGTCCGTGTTGAGGATACGGTTGAGCCTTACCGAAAGGTTCTGAGAGTCCTGGCCGAAAACGCCGTTGCCGGCGGTATCGTGGATGTAGGTGCCCAGGACCTTCCCGTTATCGGCAGAAATGAACTCGATGCCTGCGGCACCGTAGTTTTGCCGGGTCTGGTTTGCTGCGTTGCCGTCGATCTCGCCGCCGGTGACGGTCACATCCGCAGCCGTGGCAGAAATGACAGGTGCGTTACTGCCGTCTTTCAGTTTCAAGATGGCGCCAGGCATGAGCATGATGGTCGTTCCGGGCACGTCCGCGGTGACCCCGGTGACCAGCCACACCCCCGGCGGGATGGTGACGTTGCCACCCAGCGCAAGAGCTGTGTTGATGATCGTGGTCGTATCCGTGGCGCCTGGCACCTCGTTTTCCCCATGGACGCGCACATCGCCCAGAGGGCCACCAGCCACAACCTCATGCCCTACGAGCACCCCAAAGGTCCGCCTTTCCGTGGAGGATACAACAGCCTCCTTCGGGTAATTGTCGGACCCCCACCAGAGTCCCCTGGCCTCTTTCAGACCTCTCACGTTGTAATAGCCAGGACCGTAAAAGACCTGGTAAGGACCGGCCTCGAAAGGTCCGTTGATGGTCAGGATCTTCCCGGACGAGATGGAAAACCCGCCACCATTCACGACACGGACGGCCACCCCGCTAGGGTAGGTGACATCTGCGGTTATCGGTATGATCGTCCTGATAACGATTTCTTTGTCCGCGCTGATAAGAGGGGTATTCCAGCTTGTCATGGTTCACTCCTTGAAGACGAAAAAGGCGGAGGAGGATGACCTCCCCCGCCAGGTGATGGTTTACTGAGCGGCCTTCTCCAGCTCCACATCCAGGAGCTTCTGAAGCGCCTCCGTTCCCGCCCGGACGTTGTACTGCACGCCCATGGCGTCAAGTGCGGCCTTTACCTGGTCCCTGGTAAGGGTGCCGCCTTCCCCTTCACCATCTTCGCCGTCCTCGTCCTCGCCGGCCTTCTCCAGCTCCTGCATCCAGGAGCCTTTGGGACCGTCGAAGTCGAACTCCTCACCCTCTTCGATGAGACGCCCGGCGAAACCGCGTGCCGTTGCCTTATAACGCGCCATAGGTCACCCCTCCCTTAGAGCACAGAGAAGCCGCTGGGATACTGGTCGTGAGCGTCCACGTCCTTGGCTATCCAGGCATCGAACTTGCCGGCGGTGAGGTCCGCGGTGCCGACCACGTAGCCCACGCCCAGGTAACGCTTGTAGCTGCCCACCGGGAGCTTGAGCTTGTAGGTCTTGCCGGCCACCAGAGTGGCCTTGGCGATGGCGCCGGTGGAGAGAAGAACGTCCGCGCTGGAGAGGTCCGCGTTGGCGGAGGTCTGGAGCTGGATGTCCACGGTGGCGGCGCCGAGGGAGGTGACGGCGGTGTCTACGCGCACGAAGAGATAGAGATCGTCCCCGGCGCCGATGTTGCGCGCGCTGCCCAAGTCGATGACGTTGGTGGAGACGGTGGTCCCCTGCGCGGTGAAAGCCTGTGCCAGGCTCATTTCGAGGCTTTTATCCAGAATCATGAGATGCTCCTCCTTTGGAAGCGATAGGGGGGAAGGGCTCACGCCCCTCCCCGGTTGTGATGGACTAGCTGACCGCCGCCTCCGTGTTGAGGAGCTGGTCACAGGTCTTGATGGGGATGCCCAGGAACTGCGTGGAGAACTGGCCGGCGGACTCCCTGATGGAAAGCGCGTTGCTCGACTTGTTGAGCGCCTGGATGTCCAGCATCTCGCGCACGGTCCTGTTGGCGTAGAACACCGGGCGCCCCATGGTGAGGAACGGGATGCGGTGCATGGCCTTTATCATGAGCTTGATGAGGTCCGCCGCGGAGGACTCGCCGGTGAGGTTGGAAACGTCGATGTTGCAGATCCTCACCGCATACCTCCAGTCCTTCACCACCAGACCGCACTTCCACTGCCACCAGTCCTTGTATGCCCGGTAGTAGCCGCCGTTTGCGTCCTGGACGTCCTGGAGCCCCAGGTTCTCATGCTGCAGGCCGGCCTTGCTCCCCTTGGGGTAGAAGCCGTGCACGGTGTTGTCCCCCCAGACGATGAGCCAGATGGAGGTGTTGTCCGACTGGCTACCGGAGGCGCTGATGACGTTCTGGGAGACCGGGACCGAGGTGGAAAGGGTGTTGTACCTGGGGGTGAGCCCGGTGAACCTTTCCGGGTTGGCGGTGTGGTCCCCGTAGAAGACGGTTCCGGCCATGGTCTGGTTCATGGCCTCCACTTCCGCCACCGCCTCCGAGAGACGGAAGGCCTCCGTGTTGCCGTTCTCCTCCGCCACGTCCTTGTCCACGTGGTTGCGCGCTTCCAGCATCCCGCAGGTGTCCACAACCGGGGTCCTGGTGGACTTGGAAGGCTGCACACCCTCGTACAGCTTGCGCCAGGTGGCGCTGGGGAGGCCGGTCCTGATGACGGAGCGGTGGCCGCTGACCTGGTTGCCTTCCTTGAAGGGCATGTCCTCCAGGAGAGCGTTGGTCTGGTTGAGGAGTTCCGCGACGTCCGCCACACGTCCCTGGGGGTCGAGGGAGTTGGCGATGTCGATAAGGGTTGCCCCCTTGTTGCCGATGACTGCCATGATGTTCCTCCTGGCGGGTAGTTATCCCGCAAAGGTTTGTACCCGCCGGCCGGTGTTCTCCGACAAAACGGGGAGGTTGAACCGATCTACTTGGTGCCGCCGTAAAGTCTTGTGGCCATATCGCCCTTGTCCCCGCCGCCCTGCGCGCCGGGAATCACCATCCCGTCCTCCCGGACGGCCTTGCCGATCCTCACCATGAGCCGGATCATCTCCGGGTGATTGCCCACCTTGTACTGGTTCAGCATGGTCTTGAGTTCCGGGGTGCCGAAGGTGTTGAGCGCGCGCTGCGCCACGGTGATGTTTTCATCCCAGCCGTCGCCGCCGATCTCCGCGTCCTTCTTGGCCGTTTCCACCCAGCCCAGGGCCATCTGGTTGTATGCCTCCTGGCGGTTAGCGGCCACCTTCAGCTCAAAGTCCGCCAGCTTCTGCGCCTGCTCGTTGTTGAGCCCCAGTTCCTTGGCCAGGGGGGTGAACTCCGCTAAGAGTTCCGGGACCGGCTCCATCCCTTCCGGGAATTTGATGTCATAGGTCTCCGGGACCGTCTTGGCCGCTTCTGCCTTGGCCTTCTCAGCGTCCTCCGCGTCACGTTGCTCCTGGGTGAGACCGGCGCGGTGGGTCTCCTCCGCCTTGGCAGCGGCCAACTCCGCCTTGCGTGCCTCGATGAGTTCCGGGGTGAACAGCTTGGCCAGATCATCGCCACCGGCGCCGGGATCTCCACCCCCGCCGGCTCCCTTGTCCCCAGCAGCACCTCCGTCCCCGCCGAGGACAGAGCCGCCGCCAGCGCCACCATCGCCCCCGGCCTTGCCGTCCCCACCAGCAGCACCACCCGCGCCGCCATCGTCAGGGACTCCCACTCCCAGCGTCAGCGGAATCAACAGAATCGTCAGGATCAGCCTCCACCACATGGAACGCTTCTTCATTTGCCCTCTCCCTCCTTGCCTTTGAACTCTGTAAAAGGTTGATGTACTTCTCCGGGCAGGCCTGGAGGATGTCCCCCAGGACCCAGAGCCCTATGTTGCGTTGCCCCTCCTGCATCGCCATGACAGCGGGGTCACTGTTGAAGGAGGTCCTGTAAATCCCGGTCCTCTCCAGGAGCCGCCAGACGAACCGCGCCCCGGCTGGGGTGGCCAGGATCTCGTTGACGTCCAGGAGGTGCTGGGGTTGGGCCTTGGCCTTCTTCCCTGCCATCACCTCACCCCCAGGAGGCGCGTGAGCGCGCTGGCGTCTTCGATGTTGGTCTCCGAGAGCGTCTTAGCGGCCGTGGCCACGCTCCCCATGGCCGGCGCCGCCTCCGCCATCGCCTTAGCCTGTGCCTGCTGTGCGCGTGCATCCCGGATCTTGGCCACCTCGTCGCTGGTCCTTATGACCGTGGGGGGGACGCCGTGCATCCCGGCGTATTCGTCCACGGCCGCGTCCACGTTGAGCTTGTCCACCGCGTCCGGGTTGAAGTTGGCCAGGTTGCCGATGTACCCGGCCACCCTTTCCATGGAAGCGGTCCCCACCAGCTTTTGCGCCTGCGCCATCACGCTGATGTACTCCACCTTGAGCGGCTGGCCGTGCAGCTCCTGGGGAGGAGGCGGAACCTCTCCCCGGCGGAGCATGAGAGCAAAGGTCCGATCAATCGCCGGGTCATAAAGCTCCTCCCCGCACCTCTCGATGGTGGGACCCAGCACCAGGAGCTTCTCCTGGTGGCGCTCCTCCACCTCCCGCGCCGTCACCTGGTTGATGTCCGAGGTGGCGAACATGAGCATGAGGTCCTCATAGAAGATCTTGCGGATCTCCGCCTTTTGAGCCTCGATGTCCGCGCGCAGCTCGTTGATGTGCGGCTGGAACTGGTACGCGGGACGGAAAGCCGCGTGCTGCTGCGCCGCCAGGTTGTCGATGTAGGTCACGCCACCGGGGACTATGCTGGAGCCCGACTCCTTGAGCGCCGAGTCCGCGAGCATCGGAGGACGCACTAGCTTGTCCAGCGCCTCCGCCTTGCGCTTCTCCGTGAACTGGAGCCCTTTGACCGTCCCCAGCGCGTCCATTCCCGGAGAGTAGCCATAGACGTCATCACCCTCCACGTCCCAGCGGGGGGCCATGACCGGGAACTCATCGAACCCGGACTCCGAGAGGAAGAGATCCCCCTGGGACTTGCCGCCCGACTCCCAATAGATGGAGCGAAAGGGCTTATCCCTGGCGTCCAGCTTCGAGGGGTCCCGGCCCACGTTGGGCTCTATGGCGTGGGTCACCTCCACCTGTTGCTCATAGCTCCCGCGGTCCCAGAGGGTTTTAATGGTCTGAGAGCACCGCTCCAGGCCGAACTGCATGACCACCTGGCGCACGGTCATGGAGAACTGCCGGTATAAGGTGTCGCACTTGAGCCGGTCGTTAAGCGCGATGTAGAAGGAGCCGACCGGGAAGGGATAGCAGCGGATGGTGGTTCTGGGGTCTTCGAGGATGGCCATGGCCGCGGTGCCGTGCCCCCCCAGCGCCCCGTACATGGAGGGCATGACGTTGTAGAAGTTGGACCGCGCAAAAACCGTCCTCATTCTGGTCTCCATCTCGAAGAGCCAGGACTTGACCGGCTTGAACTTCATGAGGTCCTCATCCTCGATCATGAGGCGGAACCAGGGGCGGGACTGCGAAGTCATGCCGGCGTGCATCCCGGACTTCAGCGTCCGCAGCGACGTGGTGGCACAACTGTTGATGATGGCATCGTTGGCCTTGGCCCCCTTGGTCCGGTTGGTCGTGAGATAGCGCCCGGTCCTGGGAGAAAGGAACTTAGTAAGCTCTTGCCAGTGCGGGAAGAAGGACTCCCGCTCCGCCTTGAGTTCCGCCAGCCGGCGCTCCAACTGTTGCCGTTTGGTCATGGTTTCCGCCATCTATCACCTCTGTTAAATGCCAGTCGTTGCACTTCGGACACTTGTAAACTCGCAGCCTCACCAGGAAGTCCGCGGCCACCATGTTGGCGCCGGTTAAAGCCTGTTTCCGCTTCCGGTAGCGCCTCTTACCGGATGCCAGGCAGACCACGCGCCCGTTGTGGTTATCCGGTGCGCGCGCCGCCACGCTACTGGCCCAGGAGCGTCTTGACCGCGGTGATGGCCTTGCCGCTGGCCCCCTGGGAGCCGGTGAGGACGGTGTTGCTTGCCGCCATGCGGCGCCTCAGTCTTTCGCTGTCACGCGCCGAGACCACACCGGCGTCCTGTTCCTCGGGGGGTGGAACAACCGGAGGAGGGGAAGGGGGAGAACCGCCGCACATAAGCACCTCGCATTAAGAGAATTTGCAGACGGCCGCGATTTGAGCACAAAAAAAGGGGGCCAATTAGCCCCCTCAACCTACGATAACCACCTATAGCCGCGCGGTGACGCGCCTATGGGTCCTCTTCCACCAGCACGGAACAGGGAAGGTATCCCCTCCGTTCAGCTTCCAGGACGCTGGCCACGTCCACGCGCATCCCCCTGGCTCCCTCCTTTCCTTCCGGGTGCCACAGCTTGATTACCCCCTTGCTGGCCAGCTCACGCACCAGATCCACGCTGCACTCCCAGCGCGCCATGAGGGTGGAAACCCTGGCAAACTTTTTCATCTCGAACGGCAGCGGGACCACAGCCATCACAGCCCTCCATGCGGATCGTAATCAACCACGTGCCGGGTCTTGCCCGGTGGCAGTGCCTGGCGCTTCGGCGTCTCCACGCTGGCGTAAATGATGGCGTCCCCCTTGTCCGGGGAGCGCCCTATCCTCTTGATGAGGTCATCCTTGCTCTCGATGAGGATCTTTCCTGCGCGCAGCGTCCAGGTAGGTGCGCAAAGGTCCGCGCGCACGTCCTGGCCAGGGGGGAGAGCAATGGGGGGGACCGCGTTAGGGTCGAGCGCTTCCCGGAACTGCCACCAGAGTTGAGCGCGGAGGTTGTAGAACCTGAGCCGGCCGCTCTTGTCCGTGCCATGGCCCACGTCCGCGCCGTTGATCCCCACCACATGCACCCCGGCACTCTTGAGGTGGTCATAGGGGGAGGTGCCGACACCCACCACGTCCACATGGATGGGAGCGCCGTCCTTCTGCGCGGCGAGTGCGACAGCCGCGGCGCTGGGTCCGTCCGGGGTGGCCGCACCGGGGAAGGCCAGGAGCTTGTCATACCAGGAGCCATGACGCCGGGAGATGATCGTCTCGCAGCGCCCCCCGCGCGCCACGTCCTGCCCGATGGAATCCATGGGGGTCTTCTTGCCGTCCTCGCTCCATCTGGCTTGTGCGGCCTTCACCCACTCCGAGGGGATGACCTGGAAGGGGTTTTCCATCTTGCCGGCCTGGAAGTTTCCATCCCGCATCATGGAGCGCAGCGGCTCCGGGAGAGCGTCCAGGGTGGCGTCATAACCGGTTTCCATGAGGAAAGGGTTGTCCTCCACCTTGGAAGGGATGAAGGTCCTGGACTCCGCTTTCCTCATCTTCCCGCTGGCCGTCTGGTGTTCGCCTGGCCCATCCACCTCCAGGTCCTTCCCGTCATCGTCCGTGATGAAATAGCGAAGCTCCCCAGGCTTGGCCGGGTTGGGGTGGTCAGGATCGAGCCAAGGGGCAAAGAAGCGGATAACCCACTCCCCTTGGGCGTCAACCGGCGGGTTGCCGGTGAACACCACCCGGCAGCGTTGCCCCTTGATGGTGGTCCTCTTCCAGGTGATGAGGAACCGGACCTGAGACTCCGGGAAACTGGTCACCTCATCGAACACCTTGAGGTCATGGGGACGCCCCTGATACTTCTTTTCGTCCCCCATGTTGGGAACTGCGCCGAACTCCACTTGACGCTTACCGACGCCGGGGACGCGCCAGATGCCTTTCTGGGAGTTGAGCCCCACGTCCGTCCCCAGGATCTCCTGCATCCTGTCCTGTATCGCCTGGAGTTCCGTGCCGATCTTGCGGAAGATGATAGAGCGCGTATGCTCCGTGAGCGCCAGCCCTATCACCAAGTCCGTCTTGCCGCCGCCGGCCGCTCCGCCGTAGAAAACAATATCCGCCTCCGACTCGTAGGCCTCCCGCTGCGGCCCCTCGAACATCGGAACCCACACCGGCGTGGCCGCGCGCATGAGCATGGCCAGTTCCGCCTTCTCCTCCTCCGTGGCATACCCCAGGAGATCCTTGAGCTTACTGAGCGGAGCCATCGTCATGAATGCCCCCGGACGGACATCTCCGCGCGCCGCATCGCATCACGCTTTCGGGTGTACCCCGCCAGAGGGACTATCACAGGGAGGAGGACCAGACACGCCACCGCCTCAAGAAAGGTGGCCAGCGTGCACAACGCCTCCCACCAATCACCCCACGGCCAATAATGCAACCTGACTACCACCATGAACGCCTGGCCGCAGTGATACAAATACCCGGCCTCCGCCTCGCTTCTTATGGTCTTAACTCTCGTCATCTGCGCCTCCCTTCCCGTTGGCGCGCGCCTCCAGCTTGGAGATGAGCGTCAACATCCTGTTGGCAATCTCCAGGTCCGACATCTCCCCGCGCACGCCGAGGTTACCCGACAGCTCCAGCTTGTTGGTGAACATGCCCAGGTGACGCCCCAGGAGGTCCTGGCTGGTGGTCTTGTTGGCGAACTTGAGCACGAAGTTTCCCAGCTTGTCCCAGCCCCAGCCGACGATGCAGCGGCGCACATGCTCCGGGAGGCAGGCGATACACCCCGGCCTGGTCACCCGATACCCCACCAACTCCGCCGGATCGAAGAACGCAGCCACCGCCAGCTCCTGCACCACGCGGTCAACGTCCACCTCCGTCCGCTTTGAACGCTCCGCCATGAGAGCCTGCACCACAGCCTTGACGCTAGGATTCGCTAAGAGAGCCGCCGCCTGCTCGTTGGCCGTCCTCTCCGAGTATCCCGCACGGATAGCGGCCTGAGTACCGTTGAGGTCCTTGAGATACTCCTCCACAAATCGGCGCCTTTTCGGTGGCAAATCGTCAATTTTCACCACTTCCTCCTGAGAAACACAAAAAAAGAAGGCGATTCCGTTAGCCGGGACCGCCTTTTTATGCACCATTTAACCCATTTGCACCGGCTCCCCTGCGGTGTACTACTAGAAGCCGTTCATTGTCAAGAAATCAGGACCGAGAATCTTTTTTTCTCCGTCGCAGATGGAGCACACACCGGCGCCCGTCACGCCCTCCCCTTGCAGGTCGGGCACTCGATCAAGCCGTCACCTTTGGATTGCAGCGGAACAGCCGAGGACCATGCTAACCGCGCTTCGCCCAACTCCTCCACCTGGAGCCGCTCATAGATGACACCAAGCTTTCCCACCACCGCCTCATTGAGCGCGCCGGCACCGCCGAACTCCCGGACGATGTGGCACATGATGAAGAGGACATCCGCCGCCTCCTCCGCAATAGGCCCAGGCTCCCCGTTGATGACCGCCTGGATGAACTCGCCCACCTCCTCCCCGAACTTCCGCATGGTCGCGGCGATGTCGAGATCCACCCGGCCGAATTTCCGGCCGTGCCAGTTCTTGAGCTGTTCCTCCACCATTGCCAGGTTCATGCGCACCCTCCCGGAAGGATGATCCTGGGGCCGTCCTCCTTCTTTTCACTGGGGACCATGGTGGAAAGCGCGTCATCCGCCAGAACAAGGAGCTGCGACTGGCTCAACACGGAGGTGAGCCGCTGCGCCTCCATCTCCTGGCGCACCGCGTCCCTGGCTATCTCGATCCCCTTGACCATGTGCCGCATGGTGGCCTGATAGTTGGCCAGGACCTCCCGATGCATCCCCAGGATGGTGATGAGCTGGCCCACGCGCTTCTCCGGGGAGCCCTCCAGCGTCTCCGTCTCCGGGAGCACCGCGGCCAGCGCCTGCATCACCATGTCATCCACGGCGATGAGTTCACGCGCGCAGTCCTGACCGCTACCCGGTATCCCCAGGTGCTCCCGATAGCGCCGGGTTTCCTCCTCGTCCCGGTGCACCTCGATGTCCAGGAGCCCATCCTCCCGCAAGTCGTATCCGATGGAGTGGAAGGTCCCGCAGTCCGCGCAGACGAAGCCGAAGGGATTGACGCCCATCTGGATGATGCCAGCGGAAGCCATGGCCACCAGCCCCCCGTCCTTGGTCTGGAACTTTCGCGCCTCGCCGGCCTCGTCATCCGGTTTCCTGCAGCCCTCGCACTCCCGCGGGTCATCGGTGCAGCACGGCTCTTTTACCTCCGCGGCCACCGGCCCGGTGATGACGCCCAACTCCGCCGGTCTGGTCGAGCTGGGGAGTTGAGGCTGGAGCGGCTGGTTGAAAGTGAGCTGGGAGAGCCAGATCCTCCCGGTCCTTTCCAAAATGAGCTTGTCATTGGGCTCCAGTTCCCAGCAGGAAATGACGGTCCCGGCGGTGTCTCCTACTCGGTAGGCAGGAAGCGGCTGGTACTGAGGCTGGCCAGCCCCCAGGACGATGTTGTGACCTTCAAAAGTTACCGGTTTCATGCTCTGTTGCCTCCTGATTTGTTATTTTCCAGCACTACCTTGATGCTGTCCTTCCAGCGGATGGCCGGGTTGCCCTTGAGAGAGTCCACCAGACGGAGGATTTCCTCATCCCGCTGCAGTTCCTCCACGCGGCGGATGGCCTCCAGGACCTCCTGGCGCTTGTCCGCCACCCTCACCCGGATCTTGTTCATCTTGCCGATCCACACGCTTTCCGGCTCAAAGGGCATGCACATCCGAACCACCCGGAGCGTTTCCTCCACTCCGCCCAGCATCGGCTCAATGGAGACCGAGAATGCAAAGCCCCGATGCCCCGCCACGCGCAGGCAAAAGAGCCTCTCCGAAGGGGACGGCGCCCCCGGCTCCCAGAGCGCGGTGAGACCGGCGTCCATACTCCCGATGGTGAAGCGAAGGAGTATCTGGTCCCGCCAGGGGGACAGTTCCTCCATGACGCGCAGCATGATGTCCAGGCGCGGCTTGGTGACGATGAGGAGCTTGTTTCCCTTGGCAAGGATGAGCTTGGCCACCTTGATGAAGGCCTCCACGTTGAACTGCGTGATGTCATGAGCGCTGGGGAACATGACCACGCCCTCCTTGGCCGGGTAACTCCGCATGTTGGCGCGCCGAGTGAGTTCCTCCCTGGCCCACTCCGCGCGGTCGCGGCGCCGGAACCTGTTGGCGTTGTTCGCCGCGTAGCAGTACAGGCAATCGTTGACGCACCCCAACTGTATGTTTTCCGTCACCTCCGCCCACTCGCGGGTCCCGGTGCCGGTCCTCTCAGAATCGAATTTCATGGTTTGCTCCTCCTTATGTTCCATCTAAGCACCTCCTATACAGCCGCAAGAACGCCTCTGCTGCGCATCTTGGAACCTGTCCGTTTCCAAGGGCTCGCAGTCGGTCCACCCGATAGGCCACCCCATTAGCCACTCGACCCACGTCGGGTTCAACTGGCCAGTCTGGGACACCTCCATTCCTTCCAGTTCCGCAATCTGTGAGGCCAGCGTATCCGCTTTCCCATTGTGACGGCCACCGGCCTTTGTACCTAGAGAGGCAGTCGGGGTCATGTAAGAGCGCGGTGATCGAGCCTTGCCCTTGTCCGCCCCTCTCATGTGAACCGCCTTCGTGTTGCTTGCCGTGGGCGTCGGGTACAGAAAGACAAAAGTCCGAAGGTTCAGTCCCCCCGATCTCCCCTGACATCCCGGACCACCCGTCCCGTCCGATTTCGTGGGAGGCGGATACATCGCCCTGGTCACCGCTTCGGGCAACCTGACCCCGCGCGGACTCTCCGCTGCTCTCTCCGCTGCTCTCTCCGCTGCTCTCTCCGCTGCTCTCTCCGCTGTGACCGAACCTTTGTGGTCTGAAGCTATAGGCGTGGGCCACAATCCAGATCCTTTCCCTTTCGTGAGGTGCACCAACGTGGCACGCTCCCAACACTCCCCATTCCGCATCGTACCCGAGCGAGGCCAGATCCCCGAGAACTCGTCCGAGTCCCCTAGAAGTGAGCATTGGCGAATTTTCCACGAAGACGAAGCGGGGTAAAACTTCACCGATGATTCGGGCCATTTCCACCCACAATCCTGACCGTGAGCCGTTATCAATCCCCCCCCCCCGGCCGGCCGCGCTGATGTCTTGGCAGGGAAACCCGCCCGAAACCACATCAACAATGCCGCGCCAAGGTCTTCCGTCAAAGGTCGACACGTCAGACCAAATTGGGAAGGGCTCCAGGACTCCATCGTTTTGTCTCTGTGCCAGAATGGATGCAGCGTAGGCATCACGTTCAACTGCACACACGGTTCTCCACCCAAGGAGAACCCCTCCGAGTATGCCTCCACCAGCGCCTGCGAAAAGAGCCAGCTCATTCAAACAGACCTCCTTGCACCGGCTTATTGGTCACCTCCCGCAGGAACTTGCACCCCTGCTGCCAGTAGGTAGGGTGTAACTCCGTCCCGATGAACTTCCTCCCCATCTCCAGGGAGGCCACTCCCTCGGAACCGATCCCCCCGAACCAGGACGCCACCACGTCGCCGGGATTGGTCCAGAGTTCCAGGCAGCGCTTAGTGAGGTTCATGGGCATCGGGCAGAGATGTTTCTCCGCCTTGTCATCGGCGGCGCACTTGACGTTGAGGACATCGGTGGAAGGGAGCCCCCCATCACCGCGCCCCGGCTCCGTCTTGTTCCAGATGAGCGGCCACGGATAGCCAAGGGTGCGGTCCATGCCTTCCTCGTAGGCTGTCCAGATAGGAGATGCGAGGTCCTGCCAGGTCTCCAGGGGGACTTTGGCTTTTGGATGCAGCACAGGCCGCACGAGGTCCTCCTGCCCCGGCTTGGCCCATTTGCGGAAAACCATGATGTACTCAGGCATCCCGACGCGGCAGAAGGAAGCATCCCCCTGGAAGGTTTTCCAGAGGAGTCCATGTGCGTTGGTCTTAGCGCGTTCGAGAACGGGATCTCGGAAGATGCTGATGCGGCAGTGAAAGGAGAAACCCTCCTCCTCGTGGATCTTCCTGCAGCCGTCCGAGAAGGCACGCAGTCCCGCCGATCCGTCGCCGCTGGAGTTCTGATAGTAGACAAGATCCTTGACGTGGATGGCGACCAATCGCCCCGGCCGGGTGACGCGGTACTGCTCGCGCACCAGATACCGGTACTGCTCGAAAAACTCAGCATCGTTCTTGACGTTCCCCATGTCCGCGATGCTCTCCGAGTAGACGTAGAGCAGAGAGAACGGCGGGGGGGAGACGCTGAAATCGATGCAATTATCCGGGAGCCCCTGCGCGAAGGTTACGCAGTCGGCGTTGTAAAAGCTCCAGTCTTTGCCGTGTTGTTCGTTGAGTACTTTCACGCTACCTCCTTCAACCACGCCGGAAGCGTTGCGGCCATCGACGGGCAATAGTTCAGTTTCACCTTGCGGTGTTCGTGAGCGGCTTTCATTGCCGCCCTCATGTGGTTTTTCATGGCCTCATGGTCGTGAGACTTGCGGCTTATCGCCTGCCAGATGTTGTTCTCCGTGTCCGCCATGATGACGTGAGCGTCAACGGGACGTGTCTGGCCAAAGCGCCAGGAGCGCCGCACGGCCTGATAAAACTTCTCATAGGAGAAGGAAAGCCCGATGAAGGCCTGCCTGGCGCAATGCTGCCAGTTGAGCCCAAACCCGGCGATGTCGGGTTTCGTGATAATGCCCCGTATACTTCCGCTGCTGAACCCGATGAGCGCCGACTCCTTGCGTTCCGCACTCATGGAACCACGCACCTCCACGAAGCCGGGGAGCACCCTGACCAGCTCGTCAGCTTCATAGTCGGTGTCACACCAGACGATCCACGCCTCATCCGGTTCCGACATCACCACCTCTGCCGTCATCCGAGCCCTAGCCTCCGCCGTGAGCCGCTTTTCCTTGTGGATAGCCGTCGCGCTCGTATCAGGAGTACGGAACAGAGCATCCCCTGCGTCATGCGTGAGATCCGCCTGGACCACATGTCGGTGCAGGTTGAGCGGGGGAAGGGTGAAACCCTCGTCACTGTAGCCAAGATCGGAAGGCTTGGACATGCAGCGCGCCCAGCTTGCGACCCATGCCCAAAAGGACTTGACGCCGTGATGCTTGAGCCGATAGCGCCCCATGTTCCGCTGGTCCGCGATGAACCACCTGGAGAGCATCTCGTTGCTAGGCATGGCCCCCAGGAACTGCGAGTGCTGCCCGAGTTCCATGTGATCGTTCGGCGCCGGTGTCGCGGTGCAGGCCAGCCGGAACGGGATGCTGTCCGCGAACTGCATGAGCTTTCGTGTGGTAATCCCGGTAAAGCTCTTGATGATGGAGGACTCGTCCAGGACGATCCCGCCAAGTCCGCCCTGCTTGAAAAGGTGCAGCCGCTCATAGTTGGTGACGTTGACACCGGGGCCTATATCGTCCTGGCACTTGGCCACTCGCGCCTCCAGCCCGAACTTGTGGGCCTCGGCCACGTGCTGGTGGGAGACTGCAAGGGGGGCCAGCATAAGCACCGGAGCCTTGGTATGTTCGTGCACCACACGCCCCCACTCCAGGGAGATGAGGGACTTGCCTAGCCCGGTGTCCAGAAAGGCGGCACCACAGCCCGCGCGGAGCAGGAACTCTGTCACGTCCCGCTGGTAGGGGAACATCGAGGAGGAGAGCGCCGGGACCGACTCCATACCGCGCAACGGTGCCAGTTCTATCTTGCTTTGGAGAAAATCAAGATAACTCACCGCTTCCCCCTGTAGCTCTCCCAGCCGAAGGTGAGCACCCCAGTGGCACCTTCCCTCATCCGGTCCAGAACGCGCTCCCCCAGGTAGGCCTGCAGCTCCGCCATCTCCGTAAGGTTGGAGATGAGGATGGTGGGCCGCTTCTCCTCGTACCGGCCGTTGAGCGCCTCGAAGGTGAGGATCTTCTCCGCCTCGCTCCCGAACTGGACGCCGATCTCATCCACCACCAGGAGGTCCGGGAGAGCGAAGGAATCAATGACATCCTGTTCCAGTTCCTTGGAGTCCTTGCGCCATGTGGTTTTGATCCTGCGAAGCATCTTGAGGACCGTGGTGTGCACCGCGGTGAAGCCCTCCCGCGCCACATGGTTGCAGATGCACGCGGCCAGCATGTTCTTGCCGGTCCCGTAGTTGCCGAGCATGAGGAGGTTATCCCCGTTGGCCAGACGTTGCGGGAAGGTGCTAGCGTAACCCCGGCATCGCGCCAGGACCTTCACAGCTTCCTCGCAAGTGGGCCGGTAGTCATCGAACTTGGCGCCCTGATACCTGGCACCCAGGCGAATCCCGCCCAGGAGCTTCTCCACCTTCTCCGCCTGTGCCTTGACCTTCTTGCTGTGCGACTCCAGGCGCTGCTCCTCGCACACCTCGCAGCAAAAGGCGTTTTTTTCGTCCAGCACGGTGTGGTGGATCTCACACCGCCGTATCGGCCCACTCGTCGGAGCGGTCTTCAAAAGCTCCAGCCGGTCCAGCATCCCGTACCTTTCCAGCATCGACCCCACCGCGTCCGGTTCCTTGGGGCCGGGTGGGATATCCTTTCTCTTTTCCTCCAGGCGCCGCTGCGCCGCTTGCAATTCGTTGTTGTTTTCCATGGATGTCATCCTTTCGGTTCTTGAGGAACTTGGAAATGTAGAGCCAGAGGTCCGGTCCAGGTGACCGGTCCCGCGTCTTCACCACCATCTCCTCCAGGTGGATGTTGATCTCCCCGTCATCCAGCCCGAAGTTGGACCGGATGAAGTCACGCTTTTCCTCAACCATCTCCCGGAGCATCCGCTCCACCATGGGCATGTCCGCCCTTATAGGAGGTGGTTTATAAGGTTCTTGTGGTTGTGGTTGTGGATGCACTGTTTTTGCACCCCCGTTTGCATCGTTTTTTTCTGCAATTGCATGTTTTTTTCCTGCATTTGCATGACCGTCTGCATTTGCACCTGCATTTGCATCGTTTTTCCCTGCAATTGCACGGCGCTCATGGCTCTTTCTGGCAGCTTCCGCCCTTTTATCGGACACTTCGCGCGCTTTCGCTATCACGCTGTCCGCCTTGGTGTTGTGGAGACCACTCTCCCGCTCCTCAAAGAACTCCGAGAGGATGAACTGGACCGCCGTTCTCTCCTCCGGGGAAAAGGCCCTGCAGACCCGTTGCAGTCGTTCCTGGTCCGCCGGCAGCGGCCCCCCCGTCGAATAGTAGTAATCCAGCAGCCTCCGGTAATAGCAGTCTTCCATTAGCGAGAGGTGCACGGTATCCCTGGCGTAATCACCAGGGAAAAATGGATACCACTGGTTAGACACTGGCCCTCCTTATCAACGCATATTCGCCGCTGGCCGCTATCTCCAGGAGGGAAAGGATGTGGTCTTCCGGGTCTATCTCATGCGCTCTAGCATCCTCCGCTATCGCCTCGTAGATCCTTGATGCCATCGTGAGCCGCACCGTCCTGGTGGGCTCCCCGTCGCACCCGATACATTCCACGTTTCTGTATGCTCTGAGCGCGGCGCACTTCTCCGTGGTCATCTTCGCTGAAAGTCTGCATCCCGGCATGGTTGCCCCTCCTGGAGTTGGCGCCGGGAATTACCCCGGCGCCTGCCCTTACTTCTTCATCACTATTTGGACCTCGATGCCATGCACCGATTTCATGAGGTGGAGTTTGGCCCGGAAGAGGTCCTCCCGCGCGGTGATCGGGCTCTTGAAGTCCTCCACCACCCGCTCCCCGGCCCGGTAGTAAACGAAGTCCGCCACGTACCGGAGCGCCGGCTTGGTTTTGCCGTGGAGCTTGACGGGCGGGGCCAGGATGAAAGTCACCTGGCGCTGGAGGTCCTGGATGACGCCGCCCTTCTGCAACATCTGGAGTTCCTTCCACCGCTGGAACTCATGCTTGGAGTCCCAGGTGATCCCGTCCGCCACCACCTTGGTGTTGTGGAACTTCCCCGGTTTGCTCTTTACCGGAGCCTCCGCCGGGAGCTGGTGACGATCCTGGAAAGCCTTGAGTTGCTCCTCACTCCACCTGAGTCCGCCGGCCATGGCCTACTCCTCGACCGCCAGAGCCGCACCCAGGGGGTCCTCTTCTTCCTCCGGGTCCTGGACAAAGCCGGCCTCTTCTTGAGCCTCCTGCAGCGCCTCGCCCACGTGATCCGGGTCCATCGGGTAACCGTTGCCCACCAGCTCCCCAGCCGGCGCCGCTATCTGGGTGTTCTTGAGGAAGAAGGGGGGAGCCGGTACCTCCACGTCATCGTTGTCCGAAGCCTGCAGATGGACCGCCCCGGCCCACTCCTGCGCCGCCAGGAGGTCCTGGTCCGACTGCTGGGAGAGAATCTCCATGGCCACGTCACGCCCCACCAGCGCCAGAAGCGCCTGCAGTTCCTCCAGGTTGATCGGGGCGATCTCCTGGAGCTTGATGTGGTGGAACTCCGGGAAGTTGAGGAGGCAGTCCGTGTTATCGCCCGTCTCGTTGGCGAGTCCGAAGCACTTGACCGCCAGGGGGCAAAGCCTCCAGTCCTTGCATACGCCGTTGCGGTACTCCTCTGCGTCCAGCGTGATGGCCGAGCGGTGGCCGGTGCAGGCGGTCAACTTGCTGCTGGGGTCATGCAGTGTTCCGTCCTCCTCGCAGTTGCCGACGCAGGCCGCGCAGATGGAGCGGATCTCCTCCTCTGCGTGATTGCCCAGCGCCTGCTGCATCTCCCGCAGTTTCTCCACCGCATTGGCGGATGACCTGTCCAAGTCCAGGGAGAGCTGGCGCTCCTCCACGGTGAGGGTCTCGCGCTTCACGATCTTCCAAGTGTCGCAGCGGCGCAGCGCCTTCTCCCCGGCGGCGAAGTCGTATTCCCACTGGCAATCAACCGGCTCCATGCGCGCCTGGTCCTGGATGATCTCCTCCAGCTCAACCATGCGAGCCTCACAACGGTCCGTCACCTCCTTGCAGGCCTTGGTGAACTTCTTGAGGTCCAGCTTGGTCTTGCGCCAGGTGCCAAACTGCTCCGCCATCTCGGTCCCCAGCTTACCCAGTTCCTCGTCATCGACGGAGACCGGCATGAGTTCCTGGAAGCGCGAGGAGATCTTGTGCGGCTCCCGCGTCACGTAGCTGGTGGACCTCTCCTCCGGGACAAACGCCTCCCGGTGGTCCTCCCCCTCTCCGGTGGACTCGGCAGGTTCGGCTTCTTCGAGTGGACCGGAGATGAACGTCTTGCACTCCCGTATCTCGTCCCAGCCGAGTACATTGCAACCGGTCCCGCTGCCGTCCGCCGCGTAGTTATCGCAGGTATGATTGACACAAGGTCGCTGCGTCACATCGCCGGTGTCATCGGAGAAGGGAGAGGTGGCCGGGCCGTCCCCTGGGGAAACCTCACGGCCGCAAAGGCCAGCGTCAGCACATCCCCCATCTACCACGTCACAACCGTCCTGGCAGATGCCCAGGTCTTTCTCCGCCGCCTGGACAGCGGCCTCCGTCTCCGGGTCGCCGTCCTGGACCGCCGGGAACCTGCCAGGAGCCGGCTGGCGGTCCCCCATGTCCTTCCCGCAGTCGCAAAAGAGGCCAGAGAGTTCCGAGCCTATCAGTTTCCAGTTCCTGGAGAACGGGGGATGAGTGCACATCTGGCCGGTCTTTGCGTCGATCCCGCTACCGGCTCCCACGTCTGCCGGTATGTTGACCTCGCACATCGTCCAGCCGCAGACCCCACAGATGCGATCACCCTTGCCGGAACCGTCATTGCGCGGCTCGTTGAAGGCCTTGTCCTCCGGGTGGAGGCACTCACCGGCCGTTGCTTTTGCTGCAGTCTTCTGTCTGGTCATCGTCTAGTTCCCTCCTTCGGTCTGGAAATCTTCCGGGGGTTCGGCCTCCGGGCAGCTATCGGCATGTCCGCCAATCTGGCGGCAGTGTTTGCAGGGGACGGCGGTGGACTTGGAGCAATGTGGGTCATGGCCCTCGGTGGCCCCGCACTCCTGGCAGGTCCCCCCCTCTCCCTCTTGGGGAGGGGTCGCAAAGGCGTTACCGTTGGGCTTTTCTGTCTCCGGGTCTTGCCCCTTAGCGCTGTTTTTGAGGTGCTCGAAGATCTCTTTAGACCGGCTCACCTTCTCCCCGGTCTCCACGATGAACGCCTTCTCTATCGTGGTGGTGCCCTCCTTGATGGCCGTGGCGATCCCGCGCAGGAGGGTGAGCTCATCCAGCCCGATGTCCTCCACCCCCTGCAGTCCCAAGAACTCCAGGATGGTCTCCTGTGCAACCTGCATCTTCTGGAAATAGGCCATCATCTCCGTGCGCTTCTTCACGAGGGTTTTGGCGTCCCCGATGGCGCAGGCCTTGGCCTCGTCGTAAAGCACGGACCAGAGAGCTTTCGGGATGCCCTGCAGTGCGGCGTTGCGCCTAGCGATGGAACATGCCGCGTTGACCGTGACGCCTATCATGTCCTCGTTGAACCGCTGCCCCTGGCTCCCGGTAATCCGGCGCCGCACCTCCGTGATGGTGGTGACGTTCTTCTCCAGGTCGTGAAAGACACCCTGCGCCGTGATGTGGCCGCGCTCCTCCCCCATCGGGCGGGAGCCGCACCGTGCGTTGCCCCAGGCACTGGCCAGGATCTCAGCGAAGCGGACGCTGGGACCCTCGATGAACTTCTGCACCATCTTCCCGCTGGCGTCCCGCTCCTTGCCGCGCGGTATGGCGAAAATGCAATCCTCCGCCACCTTCTCCGTGAGCGTCACCAGCTCGCGCGCCTCCTGGAGGAACGCCTTGATGGAGCGGGGAAACTTCTTGGCGGTGGCCACTGCCTGGTCTATCTCCGCCGCGCTGATGATGGCCAGCGCGGAGGTGTCCGCCACGATTTCCGGTTTTACTGCCTCTTCCTTTGCCACGTGATCCTCCTTTCTAGTGGATAAGCCCGGAACCGGGCGCCTTGGTGGGGGTGTCGATTGCTTGGATGCCCTGGACGTGGCGTTTCTCCACCACCATGACCTCCTCCATCTGGTCCGCGGTCAGAGGGTCGAGACCCAGCACGGAGATATAGAGCTGCAGCGCCTCCGCGTCCGGGGCCACAACCACAATCTCCAGGCCACCCTCCGACTGGACGGTAAAACGCGCCGCCACGCCTTGCTCCGGACCGGTGCCCATGAACCTTTCCAGTTTCCGCTTCATGGCTACCTCCCGCAGGCGGGGCAGTCCCCACCCGTCCCGTTGCAGCCGCTGAAAACACCCGGCTCTATCTCGATCCCTTGGCACGCCCCCTTGACGGCGCCGTCTTCGATGATGATCCCCATCTCACCGGGGTCCCCCACCCGCTCCATGAGGAGCTGATAGCCGGCGCCCTCCGCCATCTCGGTGATGACCTGGAAATTGTGCGGGTCCAGGGACTCCGCCCTGGAGATCCGAATCACCTTGAGCTGGGGGCTCATGGCCATGGCGATGGCCACGCATACCCGCATCTTCTCCTCCGTGGAGCACTGGCCGAAGGGAACGCCCTTGAAGGTGATGGCCTCGTCATCGACGGACAGACCCTCCACCGGGAACTTCGCTCCCTTGAGCGCGTTCTCTTTGGCCTGGTCGAGATCCTTGAGCTTCGCGGTGAGCTGGTCGCTCTCCAGTTGCACCTTCTGGAGTTCGTTGGCGGTCTCCCGGTACGCCTTGTTTGCGCGCACCCTGGCGTTGATCTTCTCCAGGTCCTGGAGCTTGGCGCTGAAGACGGAGAGGTCCGGGTCCTGGAGCGCCTGGACTTTCTGGTGCTGCTCCTTCCCCTTGGCCATGAGCTTTTCCATGTCCGTCTCCCAGGTGACCAGCTCCTCCTCATGCCTGGCCAGTTCGCGGCGAAGGTCCTCTATGGTTGCCTTCTTCCCATGGATTTTTGCCTTGAGGGAGTCGTGGTCATGGATGAGCCCCTGCAGTTCGCGGCGCTGCGCGTCGTTCGCCTCTTTGACTTTCTGCGCCGCCTGCTGCTCTTCCAAGACGGAGGCCATGGAGACCTCTTCCGCCGGGTCATCCGCCGCCGGCTGCTCCAGCCCCTCCAGTTGCTTCGAGAGGCGCAGCACGTCCCGGTTGACCGCGGTGCGCTGGTCGAACACCGTTTTTCTCTCCGTCGCGTGTGCGTCCAACGAGAAGCCACCCAGGTCCACCAGTTTGAGGAGAAGTTCCCGCTGGTCCTTGGCCTTCATGGTCGAGAACTCGAAGGGGTCGAACATCCGCCCCATGAGCGCGTCCAGCATCCGCTGGGGGGAGGGATATTTCGCACCGTCCTTGTTCACCACCTCCAGATACTCGTTGCTCCCGCCGTCCTCCTTTTTCTTCCACTTCCGGCGGACGATGAGGTCACCCAGGTCCAGTTCCACCCTGGCGTCCGTCTCCCCCTTGCGGACCGGCTCCGAGATCTCCAGCGCGCTCATGGCCGAGGAGCCACCGAGCGCCACCCAGAAGGCGTTGAGGAGGGAGGATTTCCCTTGCTCGTTCATCCCCCCGATGACGAGGCTTTTCCCGTCGAGCTGCAGCGCCACCATTCCCAGGCGCATGAAGTTGTCTACCTTGATAGCGTTTATGTGCATCGTGAAAGCTCCCCCTTAGTTCTCAGAAGTAGCGCCGCATCTGGTGCAGCGGTAAAAGGTTGTTCCGTCCTCCGCGCGGCCTGCAAACTTCCAGTTGTGGCCGTTTGCTTCACAGCTCCAGTACTCCGGGTGTTCCATCCCCCCGGCCAACGCCGGCCGGTTGATCCACCAGATGAAAACCGCGCCGATGAGATTGAGCCCGACGATAACCGCGGCATCCGTCAGCATCCCAGCACCCTCCCCGGAATGGTCCACTCCTCCAGGAGGTCATACGGCTGGAGCTGCGAGTAAGAGAAGATGTGCTCCGGGACGGTAAAGTTGGGCCAGAAGTCCAGCTCCACGCTCTCCAGATACAGGCCGATGAGCCGCACCGCCTCATGCTGTGCCCACTGGAGGGAGCGCTCCGAAAGCAGACCGGTGCGAATGCGGAAAGGTTCGTCCGTCTCCCCGAAGAGGAAGCCGAAGGCCTTGACCGGCTCGCCGTTGGCAATGAGCCCGTTGGAGTAGTGGCCGGCCTGGATGTCATAGTTGAGTTCGGCCATGGTCCAGAGAAGGCGGTCAATCTGGCCGGTGCTCTTGTAGTCGGAGGGGACGCCCTGGCGATACCAGTCAATCCTGGCCTTGCACAGGACCTCGCGCATGTCCGGGAGCCTCTGCACCCAGATCACGGTGAGTTCGTCGGCACCGGTCTCCATGAAGGTGGAGGCCATGGGGTGGTTGCGGAGTCCCTGGTCCAGCGATTCCACCGCCAGGCCTTCCTCTGCGGAGAGGCGGATCTTCCCGATGATGGAGGCCTCGAAACCGGCCACCAGGTCCTTGTACTCGTTGGTGTTCTTCCATCCCTTGGGATTGCGCCCGACCGGACAGGGGAACTCCGGGGCTACCGCGTAGCGGGAGTTAAAGGCCGCGCGCCCCTCAAGGGAAAGCGCGTGAGAGGCGTCCCCCACCACCAGGAAGCGGGAACGCTTGGAGACGTCGAAAGGCTCCCGGCACGTTGCCGGGTTCTTGCGGTACTTCTTGAGGGTGGAGGAGCCCAGCGCGTTGATGCTGTGGTAGACCTCCGAGGGGATGCCGGGGTAGATCCCCGGAACCGGGTTGTTGATGTCGATGCTGTTTTGTGCCATGATGCCCTCCGTTCTAGATGTGATGCTGCTTTGTCATGGCCCGTTGCCGCGGGCCTTTTCTTTTTCCAGGAGTTACTGCCTGGCCAGTTGTTCCAGCGCCAGGTGCTTTGCGGCGCCGCGAAGATCCTTGACGTTGACCTTCTCCGGTTCGATCTTGGGAGCCGTAGCCCAGGCGATGAAGAGAATCACCAGCCCCCAGAAGATCCGCATCAGGAACTCCATCCTTTCCGGGTCACGCCTCATCTTCCTTCCTCCCCATCCGGTCAATGAGATCCCGGATGTCTTCCGCCCTCCATGCCGTGGTCCTCACACCCAGCTTGACCGCCGCCGGAAAGCGCCCCGCTCTTACCCCCCGCCACCAAGTCGCTGGGCTCACCGGAATCAGTGCCAGAACTTCCGGAAGGCGGAGGAACCCCGTCTCAGGTAAAGCCGCGGTGCCGGTCATGCCGTCCTCCTTTCCTGGCTTTGGTGCACGCCTTGTGCTCCATTTGCACCACCGTCAACAAAAAAAAACGTTGCCGGTGACTCCAATGCCGTCATGATCTTCGCCAGATTATCGGCCCCCGGCTTAACCTGACCGCGCTCCCACTCCGAAAGCTGCTGAGACGATACACCAAGCTTTTCAGCCAGTTGAGCCTGGGACATCCCCCTTGACTCTCGCGCCAGCGTTATCCTGTTCGGGACAAAAGCCACTGCCATCTCTGTTTCACCTCCTTTCTAATGTGTGCCACGCGTCAAGAGCTATCATGAACCATTTGCACCAGTCAAGATATTTTTTTGCACCATACGAAAAACTATGATACTGTACTGGCACTAATTTATTGAAATGGTTGAAGAAGGAGGGGGCCGTGAACAGACTTCAAAAATATATCTCGGACAAGTTGCGCGCTGGGATGACGTTACGGGAAATGTCGAGGGAATCAGGAGTTAGCCACACCAACCTGTCACGCTACCACAACCAGGGAAAGGAACCCGACTCCGTTAACTTGACGAAGCTGGCCCATTACTTCAACGTCGAGTTCCATGACCTCCTTGAACCATTTGACCCACGCAAGCCGGCTTTTAACTTAGGTCCGACTCTTGAGGATCAACTGGCCTACCAGGAATGGCAGACTCTTTCACCTGACCAAAAACTTCAAGCAGTGCAGATGCTCCGTAGATTGAAAGCAGAGAACAAAACAGGGGATCGGGAAAAATAAGGGGAGTTTTTTCCATAGGGACAACCTCACAGTTTTAGGAGTTCGCTGAGAGGAAAAGATACCCGGTGAGACTCTAATGAACAAGAGGCGGAATGACCTGTTGCGACAATATACGTCGCGACGTTGGATTATCGAGGAGTTACAAGGGGATACTGATATGGGCAAGAAATACCTCTGGTATATCATCATCTGCTGGCCGTTGATACTATTTTGGGGAATGTCTGCCCTGGTTTTGTTTCTTCATCCCAATTGGCTAAGCAATACTTTATTTGTCATCCTGTTCTTAATGGGATGCGTTGCGCCAAAAATCTGGACAGATTACCTTTATTACACAAAGAGGGAAGATAAAATCTTGGACTATTTGGGTATTGACAGAACAACATTATGATTAACAGGGGGGGAGCATGCACAGATTATACGTCAGGAGAAAACTGCTTAGAATCGTTGCAGGCATTTTCTCAATCGCCTTTATAGCGGGTTGTGGAAGTGGAGGTGAAGATGCCAGCTTTACAGCCCCTGCGACAGACACAGCATCGCAGACGATTAACCTATCAGGCACATGGGCGGGGACAATCGTCACCCCTGCAATTGGTAGACGCTCGATCTCCATGACACTCCAACAGTCTGGAAACGTTATTACCGGAACAGTATTAATACCGGGAATCGCCGCTAACGTAGAAGGGACCGTCCAGAACAATGTCCCCCAGCTACGTCTCACAGGTTCAGCTAGTGGATGCGTTGGAACCTACGGAGGCACTCCAAGCATAAACGGCACAACTATGACTATTCCATTAACCGGCTTTTTGGAAGCACCGTGTAATCTACAGGATGGAGGCACTGCCACCTTGACGAAGTAGCAGATTATTTTTTCAGCTTATCCAGATAATCCGCCCACCGCTGCATCATGGCGTGCCGAGCAGGGAGATGAGAAGTCCGATTGTAGGCTCGCCCGTTGGGATCTCGCACAGCATGAGCCAGTTGATGCTCAATGAGGTCCACCCTCTCCTCCAGAACCTCGTCCAGGATCGTCCTGGCCATCGCACGGAACCCATGGCCGTGGATCTCCTCCTTAGTGAACCCCATACGCCGCAGCGCCGCCGTCACTGCGTTCTCCGACATGCACCGGAGGCGAGTCCTCCCGGAAGGGAAAACGAATCGTCCCCCGCCGGTGTAAGCCTTCAGCTCCTGGAGGATCTCCACGGCCTGATCACAGAGCGGGACGATGTGCGCCTGCCCCATCTTCATCCTCTCCGCCGGGATGGAGTAGGTTCTCCCCTCCAGGTCGATCTCCGACCATTCGGCGCTCCTGAGTTCCCCAGGCCTACAGAACCAGAGCGGAGCAAGGCGAAGTGCGCACTTGACCACAAAGGACCCATCATAGGCATCTATGGCGCGCAGGAGCGGCGCCACGTCCTTAGGATCTACCGGGGCGGACATCCCTTTAGGATTCTTCGCCCGAATGACACCGCGGAAGTCAGCGGCCGGATTGCTCTTGATGATCCCCCCAAAGGATGCCCAACGAAACACCTGATAGAAAATCGTCTTGAGACGGTGGCCGGTCTCCAGCGTCTGGCCGGCAACTCGCCGCAGGATCTCCACCAGCTCAGGGGTCTCGATCTCCGCAATAGGTCGCGCGCCGAGGGAAGGAAAGACGTAGATCTCCAGGCGCCTCCAGACGTGATGAGCATGGTGGTCGCTCCACTCCTCTTTCTTTTCGTCATACCAGCGCTGAGCCACCGCCTTGAAAGTGTTTTCCGCACGTGCCTGGACAGCCTTCTTTTGTGCCTGTTTCTCCGCTCCAGGATCGACACCCCGTTCCAGGGCCTCCCTAGCATCGTCCCTCCGCTTGCGCGCCTCCAGGAGCGACACGGCAGGGTAGGCACCCATGGCCAGCTTCTTTTGCTTGCCGGCATACCGGTATTGGAATCGCCAGAGCTTACCGCCGGATGGTGTCACCAGAAGGTGAAGACCCAGACCATCGGAGAGCTTGTATTCCGTCGCTTGAGGTTTAGCGTTCTTCACCTTCAATTCGGTGAGTGGCTGAATCCGCTTAGGCACTGGCGAGCCTCCTTTTGATGGCACCCGTTTTTGCTTTGGTGGCACCTACCGCACCAGCAGGCCACCAAAGGAGTGAGATATCAATATACAGAGTGACCCGCTATGATTCAACGGAAAAAGAAAAAGCCCCGGTTTCCCAGGGCTTTTGATGCTACATGATAACTTGTGATTTACTGAGTTGGTGCGAGAGAGGGGACTTGAACCCCTATACCGTGAGGTGCCAGATCCTAAGTCTGGTGCGTCTGCCAATTCCGCCACTCTCGCATGAGGCTGAAACAACAAACCCCGCCTTTGGACGGGGTCTGGTTTTTAATTGGGGTGGATAGTGGGGATCGAACCCACGTATGAACGAGTCACAGTCGTTTGTGTTAACCGCTTCACCATATCCACCATAAAAAAATTGGTACGCCTGAGAGGGTTCGAACCTCTGACCTACGGCTTAGAAGGCCGTTGCTCTATCCAACTGAGCTACAGGCGCAGAGAGAGTTGCTTGAGTGGTCGGGGTGAGAGGATTCGAACCTCCGGCCCCCTGCTCCCAAGGCAGGTGCGCTAGCCAGGCTGCGCTACACCCCGATTCAAGAACCACGTTTATAGCACAGCCCATGGTGCTGTGCAAGCAGATTTTTTCCAGATGAGACAAAAGCAAGCCACAGGGATAAAGGGGAAGTTAGACGTTTTCTGTTTCCCTCCGCGCCTTGGCGTCTTTGCGTGAGGCGATCTAGTTTTTGCTTTGCAGCGCCTCTTTCAGCTGCTGCATGGCCCTGCCGCGATGGCTGATGGCGTTCTTGATCTCGCTGGGTAGCTCGGAGAAGGTCTGCCCGTACTCGGGGACCAGGAAGAGCGGGTCGTACCCGAATCCCCCCTCCCCTCGCGGCGCCTCCAGGATCTCCCCGCGCAGCATGCCGTCGAAGCTCTGGCAGCTCCCGTCGGGATGGCAAAGCGCTATCACGCAGTGGAACTCGCCGCCGCGGTTTTCGCGCGGCACGCCGGCTAGCTCGCGCAAAAGGAGCGCGTTGTTTGCAGCGTCGCCGGCACCCTCCCCGGCAAAACGCGCCGAATAGACGCCGGGGCGCCCGTCCAGGTGATCGACGCAAAGCCCGGAGTCGTCCGCCAGCACCGGCCTGCCGGTGAAGTACGCGGCGGAGCGGGCCTTCTTGATGGCGTTCGCCTCGAAGGTCTCGCCGTCCTCCTCCACTTCAGGCATCCCGGGGAAATCGGCGGGCGAGAGGATGGTCTCCACCACCCCCCGCAGCAGCTCGCCGAATTCGCGCAGCTTCCCCTTGTTCCCCGATGCGACTAGAAGCTCCTTCATCCGGCCAGCGCCTCCTTCTGGATTTCAAAGAGACGGGAGAGCCCCAGCATGGCGTGGGCGCGCATGGCGTCCATCTGCTCCAGGGTGAACGGCTCGGCCTCGGCGGTTCCCTGCACCTCTACGAAACGCATGGAGGAGGTCATGACGAAGTTCATGTCGACCTCTGCGCTGGAATCCTCGGGGTAGTCGAGATCGAGGAAGGGGGCGCCGTTCACGATCCCCACGCTGACCGCTGCTACCGCTTCGCGAAGCGGGCTCTTCGCCAGCTCGCCGTTGTCGACCAGGGCCTGCAGCGCATCGGCAAGCGCCACGTAGGCGCCGGTGATGGATGCTGTGCGGGTGCCGCCGTCGGCCTGGATCACGTCGCAGTCGATGACTATGGAGCGCTCGCCCAGCTGCCCGAGGTCCACCACGGCGCGCAGCGACCTCCCGATCAGCCTCTGGATCTCGTGCGTGCGGCCGGAAAGTTTCCCCTTGGCCGATTCGCGCTGGTTCCTGGTGTGGGTGGCGCGCGGCAGCATGCAGTACTCCGCGGTCACCCAGCCGGTCCCCTTCCCTTTCAGGAAGGAAGGTACGCGCGCCTCCACCGTGGCGTTGCAGATGACCTTGGTGTCCCCAAATTCGACGAGCACCGAGCCCTCGGCATGCTTCAGGTAGTTACGGGTGATCTTTACTGCTCTCAATGCGTCGGCTGCGCGCCCTTCTCTGCGTGTCATGAAACCTCTCTTTTTTTTCGTTCAACGTTCTAACCTTAAGGTTCAACGTTCAAGGTTCAACGTTCAACGTTCTGTCTGGTTATGGGTTCTACTTCGGTGACGGCTTCAGGTTTTTTCGTTCAACGTTCAACGTTCAACGTTCTATGTCTATGTTCTATGTTCTACGTTTTATTTGTGTATTTCAGGTTTCATCCCCTTCATCCCCTTCATCCCTGTGAAGCGCCTTTTTCTCGTTCCCAAGCTCCAGCTTGGGAATGCCATTCAGGGGGGGGCTTCGGCGGGGCTGCCAGACGGGGTGCGGAGAGGACGGTGCCGAGCCCGCCGTTGTCATAGATCTTGGGAGCGGTCTCACCCCACCAGTTGCCGGGGGCCCTGAATTCTTCCTTCCCGGCGTTGTACAGGTCATAGCTGCCGTTGTCGTGTATGGCGTTGCCCCAGGCGACGGAGGCGCCGTCGAACACCAGCAGGCCGTTGTGCACGTTGCCGGTGATCTGGTTCCCGCTGACCCGGATGCGGGAGGCGGTGAGCGACATGCCGTAATCGTTGTTCTGCACGAGCTTCGCGCCGGTCACGGAACCCTGGCATTCGAAAAGGGTAACCCCCCTGCTGTTGTCCAGCACCGCTCCCCCCTGGATCTTCACCCGGCAGCTGTCGCCGGAGAAGGCGGAACGGTTCGCGGTAAGACTCCCGTCCTCCATGTAGATGGAGCTGCGCAGGGCGGAAAGCCCCTGGCGGTTCCCCATCAGGTTCGGACTGCGCAGCGTCGCCTCGCTCTCGATGAAACTGAGGCCGGTGTCGCAGCCGGAGGCTCCGCCGGATTCCATCACGACCAGCGCGTCCTGGAACCTCATCCCGGTCCTGCTCCGCTCCACCCGCACGCTTTTCAGCGTCACGTTAGAGAAAAGCGCCTCCAGCCCGGTCTGCGCGCCGTCGATGCGGCAGTTCTCCATGACGTTCTTCTTCTCGCTCCCAAGGAGCATGATCCCCTGCCAGTCTCCGGCGACCGGTACGGCGAAGCTGGAGCTGAAGATGACCGGCGCCTCCCTGGTCCCGGCGGCGGCAATTCTCCCCTGCACGACCAGAAGCGCGGCACGCGACTCCTTCTGCCTGAAGCGGACCACGGTCCCGGGCTCGATGGTCAAGGTGGCCTGCGGGGCGATGGTGACAGCGCCTTCCACCAGGACCTCGCCGCGCCATACGGTGTCCTCGCTGACCACCAGGTCCCCATAGGAGAGTGCGGGGGTGAACTGCACCTCGCCGCGCGGCGCCTCGGGCGCGACAGCGGCGGGTTGCGCGGCACCGGGGACGGACGCCACCTCGGCAAAAGCGGGCGCGTGCATGCAAAGGGCTGCCAGCAGCAGGAGCCCGGTCAGGTAATGGATGGGATATCGGATCATGGCGCGGGTATCTCCAGGCTTTCCTGGTGATAGACCTTGTTCTTGCCGCAGCGCTTGGCCAGGTAAAGAAGCGAGTCGACTATGTTGAAGAGTTCGTCCATCTTGTCCGCGTTCTCGGGATAGCTCGCCACGCCGATGCTGACGGTGACACCGCGGCCGGCCCCCTCGACGAGCTTTTTGGCCGTCCCCGTCTGCACGCTCTCGCGCAGGCGCTCGGCCGCGAGGATCGCCTTCTCGAGCCTGGTCTCAGGCAGGAGCACGATGAACTCCTCGCCGCCGTAGCGAAAGGCGACGTCGACGCCGCGGATGGTCTGCAGGATGAGCTCGCCCATGAGCCCCAGGAGCCTGTCGCCGGTGGCATGCCCGAAGCTGTCGTTGTAGGACTTGAAGTCGTCCACGTCCATCATGATGATCGAGAAAGGCTTGTGGTAGCGCTTGGCGCGCCCCATCTCCTGCCGGAAGTACTGCTTGAAGTAGCGGTGGTTGTGCAGCCCGGTCAGGGAGTCGGTGATCGCCATAAGCTTGGTCCGCTTGTGCAGCGTCGCGTTGTGGATCGCCATGGCGGCAAACGAGGCGAGTATCGACAGGAGGTTCATCTTCTCCCGGTCGAACTGCCTCGGCTGGAAATCGTCCAGGTACAGGATGCCTACGATCCTCGCCTGGAAGATGAGCGGCACGCAGACCAGGGAGCGGATCCCCTCGTTCAGGGCAATCGGGTTCCTGAAGAACGGGGTCTTCTCCGTGTCCTCGATGTAGAAGATCTCCCCCGCCGTCAGCACCTGCTCGGTGAGCCCGCCAGGTGTTACCTCCCAGCGCTCCCTCTTGACGAAATCCGCCGTCAGCCCGGAATGGGCGTGCAGGCTCAGTTCGCGCTTCGCGTCATAGTAGAGTGCGACGCTCCCGGCGGGAGTCGCGGCGAACCCCATGGCGCTGGTCAGTATCGCCTGCAGCACCGTGTCCAGGTCCAGGGTGGAGACGACGGCCTTGGCAACCTCTATAAGATCCTTGAGAGCCTTGACCTGCGACTCAAGCGACTCCTTTTTTATGCTGCAATCACACTCGCTCATTATGGGCTCCGTGGAGAATTTTTAACCCGATAGTAATAGCACAGCGGCAGCAGGATTGTAAATGACCTAGGCGCCGCCCCCGCCCCATTTTCCATTTTTATGCGGCGCCGGAATTCTAATCTTTTAACGCTTGACTTCGCCATAGATGTTGTGGTTTATTTCTCGCCGCCCACTAAATGTGGTAGCAGCGCAACCAACATGGCGACATGATATTTTATCTAAGGAGAACGAAACGTTATGAAGAAATCAGTCGAAAAAGGATCCATTCCCGGGCTTACGAAAAACGCACTGACCGTACTAGAGAAGCGCTACCTGAAGAGAGACCAGACCGGGAAGGCCCTTGAGACTGCCAGCGATATGTTCCGCCGCGTGGCGACCGCCATAGCGGAAGCCGATGTGGTTTTCGACAAGAAAGCCGACGTCAGCGCGCTCTCCGACAAGTTCTATTCGCTCATGACGAACTTCGAGTTCCTCCCCAACTCCCCCACCCTGATGAACGCCGGCCGCGAGCTGGGTCAGCTCTCCGCCTGCTTCGTCCTCCCGGTGGGCGATTCCATGGAAGAGATCTTCGAGGCGGTGAAGTACACCGCGCTGATCCACAAGTCCGGCGGCGGCACCGGCTTCTCCTTCTCGCGTCTTCGTCCGGCCAACGACGTGGTCATGTCCACCACCGGCATCTCCAGCGGTCCGCTCTCCTTCATGAGGGTGTTCGACGTCGCCACCGAGACCATCAAGCAGGGGGGGACCAGGCGCGGCGCCAACATGGCGATCCTCAGGGTCGACCATCCGGACATCATGGACTTCATCATGTGCAAGGCGGACCAGCGCCAGCTGAACAACTTCAACATCTCGGTGGGTATCACCGAGGAGTTCATGAAGGCCGTCGACGCCGACCAGGACTACACCCTGTACAACCCGCGCGACAAGAAGCCGGCCGGCACGCAGAACGCGCGCAAGGTGTTCAACCGCATCGTGAAGCAGGCCTGGGAGAATGGCGAGCCGGGGATCATCTTCCTGGACCGCCTGAACAAGGACAACCCGACCCCGCACATAGGCGAGATCGAGTCCACCAACCCCTGCGGCGAGCAGCCGCTGCTCCCCTACGAGTCCTGCAACCTGGGCTCCATCAACCTGGGTAAGATGGTCACCCAGGGCCGGGTGAACTGGGACCGCCTGAAGGAAGTGGTGCACCTCGCCGTCCACTTCCTGGACAACGTCATCGAGGTAAACAACTATCCCCTTCCCCAGATCGACGAGATGACCCGCGCCAACCGCAAGGTCGGCCTCGGCGTCATGGGTTGGGCCGACATGCTGATCATGCTCGGCGTCGCCTACGGTTCCGACGAGTCGGTCGTGCTGGGCGAGCAGGTGATGAAATTCATCAACGAAGAAGGACACGCGGCATCGCGTGAGCTCGCCAAGAAGCGCGGCGCATTCCCCAACTTCAAGGGGTCCATCTTTGACCGTCCGGGCGCCGATCCGATCAGGAACGCGACCGTGACCACCATCGCTCCCACCGGGACCATCTCCATCATCGCCAACGCCTCCTCCGGCGTCGAGCCGCTCTTCGCCGTCTCCTACGTGCGCCAGGTGATGGACAAGAACATCCTGGTCGAGGTGAACCCGCTGTTCGAGAAGATCGCCAAGGCCGAAGGGTTCTACACCGAGGAGCTCATGCAGCGGATCGCCGAGCACGGCACCATCCACGACATCAGCGCCATCCCCGAGGGGATCCGTGACATCTTCGTCACCGCGCACGACATCAGCCCGGAAGAGCACATCACCATGCAGGCCGCCTTCCAGCGCCACACCGACAACGCCGTCTCCAAGACGGTGAACTTCCCCAACGACGCCACCATGGAAGACGTCGAGAAGGTCTACCGCCTGGCCTACGAGGCCAACTGCAAGGGGGTCACCATCTACCGTGACGGCTCCCGCGACGAGCAGGTCCTCTCCGTCGGCAAGAAGGAAGAGGTGAAGGTTACCGCGCCGGCGCACATTGAGGAAAAGCGGACCGCCAAGCGCGAGCGTCCCAAGGCGCTCAAGGGGTGGACCTACCAGATGCAGACCGGCTGCGGCCCGCTCTACATCACCATCAACGAAGACGCCACCGGGCTCTTCGAAGTCTTCACCACCATGGGCAAAGCCGGCGGTTGCGCCGCATCCCAGTGCGAGGCCATCGGGCGCATGGTATCGCTGGCCTGGAGAAGCGGCATCCAGGGAAGGAGCGTAGTGAAGCAGCTCCTGGGCATCTCCTGCCACTCCCCGTCCGGTTTCGGCGAGAACAAGGTGCTCTCCTGCTCCGACGCGGTCGGCAAGGCGATCCAGACCCACCTGACCCTGACCGGTCACACCGACATCGTCGAAGCCCACGCCTTCGACAGGGGTGCCTGCCCCGAGTGCGGCGGCGTAGTAGAGCACGAAGGCGGCTGCGCAGTCTGCCGCGTCTGCGGCTACTCCGAGTGCGCATAGAGGTGAAATAGCTTCTTCAGCGAGGGCCGTTACATGACGGACGTGAGCAAAGGGAAATAGCAGTAACAAGAGGGGGATTTCCGCACATGCGGGGGTCCCCCTTTTTTGCTCCAAATAGCCAAAAGCAGAGGAGCGAAAGCATATATATGTAGATGCAAACAGGGTATCTACGGGTAGATGCCAAACTCTAACTGTTCAGCTACGAGTTGGTCTTAAAAATGGAGGCTCAATGAGATATCAAGACATATTTGTTCCTGGTGGACTACCTAAGTACACTTATAATCCACGAGTAGAATTGAATTTAGAGAATAGGCTTTCCGAGGTAAAGGATAACTTATGCAAGCTTGTTACTGTCACTGGCCAGACTAAATCAGGAAAAACAGTTCTGACTCGAAAAATACTTCCTCCAGAGGAGACCATATGGATTGATGGCGGAGTGGTATCATCTGAGGAAGACTTCTGGCAGGTCATAATTGAGAATCTCGACCTTTTCCAAACTATGGAAAAAGAATCCTCCGATGAATCTGGATCGAAGTTTGGCGGCAAGGGCACCGCCGAGGCTAATTTTTTTATAGCTAAAGGGACAGGAGAAATAAGTTCAGAACTTGAAAAAAAACGGGGTAGTTCCGTTACCACAGGACAGACGCTTTCGTCACGAGTTGCTGCCTTGAGCGGGCTTCGTAAGGCAAAGGTACCGATAGTGATCGACGACTTCCACTATATCCCACGAGACATTCAGGGGAACATAGTCCGCGCACTTAAACCTCTTATTTTTGATGGACTTCCAGTTGTCATAATTGCAATTCCTCACAGAAGATATGATGCATTGAAAGTTGAAAAGGAAATGACAGGTAGGATTTCTCCCATCCAGATCCCCTCATGGTCACCTGAAGAACTCGCGTATATCCCGGCTACAGGATTTGGCCTTCTGAACTACGAGGTGTCCGGCACTTTCACGTCACGGGTTGCCTCAGAATCGATAGGAAGTCCTCACTTAATGCAGGATTTTTGCCGCGGTATTTGTAGGACTATGAACTTAGAACCTTCTATCGATAAGCAACTTCTTAAAATCTCCGTTAAAGCTATAGACTCAACATTTAGGGATGTTGCCGAGACTATTGGACGACCAATATTTGAAAAGTTAGCCCGCGGCCCAAGGTCACGAACAGATCGCATTCCACGCACGCTAAAAGACGGGAAAATAGTAGATAGTTTCCATCCGGAAACATAACTTGTTGAATTTGTTGCCGAATGGTTCAAAAAGTGCTTAAGTTTTAGTTGCCGTTGTGCTACAATGCGCTCCGCAAGTCACTGATTTTGTTCAATTCAATGGCACAGGAGCGGCAAAGATGAGGCAAAAACAGACCCGACAGATGAGCCTGTTTTCCGTCACAGCCCGTCACGACATCGGGCAGGAACTCAAGGAGATATCCAAGGCACTCGACGATACACCGCAGATGCTGGAACTGGTTTACAACGACCTGATCCGTAATCGCCGCCACAAAACGGGGCGTGAGGGAATGACGGCCGAGCAGGTGCTTCGATCCTGTGTACTCAAGCAGTTCCGCTGCCTCTCTTACGAGGAACTAGCCTTCCATCTTGAGGATTCCACCTCATTCAGAGCCTTCGCCCGCCTGGAGATGGGGCAGTATCCGTCGTCATCGACCCTCCAGGAGAACATAAAGCCGATCACGGAAGAGAGCTGGGAAGAGATTCACATCTGCCTCATGCGTTACGCACAAAAGTGCGGTATAGAAAACGGCCGAAAACTGCGCATAGATTCCACCGCCGTTGAGACAGACGTCCACGATCCTACCGACGCATCTCTCCTGTGGGACGGTATGCGAATCATCACCCGCTACCTTGAGGAAGGGCACACCCTTGATCCTCTCCCCGACTACCGATACAGCGACCATTTACGGGTGGCGAAGAAGCGCCTACTTGCGGTGGTCAATGCCAAGAAGGATGAGGATCGGGTCTCTGCCTACCGGGATATGGTTCACTATGCCGGCAAGGTCGTCGGCTATGCCGAGGGTGCGATCCCTGCCCTGGAAAGGTACCAAGCGGTTGATCTCGGAGGGATGATGACCGCCATGAGAGTCCGCGCTCAGTTGAAAAGGGCTCTCGAACTGCTGAAGAAGGTCATCAGCCAAACCGAGCGCCGCGTCTTCCGTGGAGAGAAGGTTCCGGTCTCTGAAAAGGTGGTCTCCTACTTCGAGGACCACACCGACATCATCGTAAAGAGCCGCCGAGAGGTTCTGTACGGGCACAAGGTCTTCCTGACCAGTGGAAAGTCGAACCTGATACTCGACTGCCTGGTCGAGCGGGGCAACCCCGCCGATTCCGAACAGTACATCCCGATGCTCAAGCGCCATGAAGGGATCTTCGGCCGGTTGCCACGCCAGACCAGTGCAGATGGGGGCTTCGCCTCCAAGAAGAACCTGTCCGATGCCAAAGAGCTGAAGATCAAGGACGTAGCTTTCGCGAAGAAGCGCGGACTCGCTGTCGTCGATATGGTGAAGAGCACCTGGGTCTACAAGAGGCTCAAGAACTTCCGGGCCGGTATCGAGGCGAACATATCGACGTTGAAGCGGGCCTTCGGCCTGGACCGTTGCAACTGGAAGAGTTGGGAAGGGTTCAAACGGTATCTCTGGAGTTCCATCTTCGCGTACAACCTCCAGGTGATTGCCAGGTTCAGACTGGAAGCCGCCAAAGCCGCAGCCTGATGCTCCTGAAAGGCTGGAACGAGTCATCATCGCGGGAGTATTGCGTCCAAAATTGAGAATGAGCAGACATCTTGATGCGGCATTAGTGAAATTTTACGGATTTGGCATGCGCTGAGCCAAATCTGGTGCCACGAAGTTCACAAAAATACAGTTTCCGGACGGACACTA